>ERZ1026852.152-NODE-152-length-48228-cov-7.235402_pt1 | contig 48228 bp, 58 predicted proteins | sample MGYA00380156_ERZ1026852 | MGnify/ENA primary metagenome ERZ1026852 (study PRJEB33269, sample SAMEA4719792) | human gut metagenome | biome: human-associated habitat; feature: organic feature; material: feces | place: Cameroon | collected 2013-10 ...
AGATTGGTTCATCGGGCTACTCCGCTCAGATTGGTTCATCGGGCTACTACGCTCAGATTGGTTCATCGGGCGACTACGCTAAGATTGGCAGTAGTGGTAAAGATTCTGTCATAATGTGCGCAGGATACAACTCTAAAGCAAAGGCTGCTATTGGAAGTTGGATAACTCTTGCCGAATGGAAAAGGATAGAAGATGTATGGAAACCGATTTGCGTAAAAACAGAACAGGTAGATGGGAAGCGCATTAAGGCAGACACCTATTACAAATTGATAGACGGCAAATTTGAGGAGGTTGAATAAACATGGTAAACAAACAATACTTCCTTTTGGTTTTTGAGCACGGAGATAGTATGCCGACAATCATTTCGGCAGATGTAATATCGGAGATATACCCAGACATAAAGAAACAAAAGTTGGACATTATAGATAAGAAAGGCGACATTATTTGTTTTGAAAAAGTGAGACTATTCAAAATGGTTCCGGCTGAACATATAAACTATAAAATGTAACAACAACAGATATGAAGAAAACAATCAAGACATTTGTCGGTAGGCTGCGCGATGCGTGGTCTATCATAAGAGGACATAGTTGTGTTTTTATCCGCTACAACGAGAACACAAGCGAACAAGAAGTACTCCGCACAACAAGTTTTATTCTTGGCGCACGTTGGCTTAAAAACAACGACAACGTAAACTATTTCTCCCGATTAGATATGCTGCTTGACTTGCTGGACGACAAAGACAGCGTAATGCTGCTCACAAAGGACGCTGACGGCAGGCTGACTTACTGCTACGACTGCAAGACGGAAGAAGATTTCAATGACCTAATCAGCATGGAGGTGAAGTAATATGGAAAGCGAAATTTGTTACCTCGACACATACGGCAGAGCTTACTTCAAGGTTATAGACGGCGTTGTGTACTCGCGCGACAGGAAAACCGATGTGTCGCCCGACAAACTTTCCGACTTCCTTGCAATAGCAAGGGAGCTTGGGTTTAAAACTGGCAAGTTATGAAAGCAATACTGACGCTGGATAATGGGAAGAAGATTGCCGTAGACATCTTGCCCCCCCGATTGGTAAAACTCGCAGACCGCGCTTTCACGATGAATACGAACGTTGGTTCGTTGAGGATTTCAATAAAGCGCAGCCACACATGGTTCACAAGGTGATGAAAGCGCATATACTAAGAAACTAACAATACAACAATATGACAGAAGAAAGATTTTACTGCGAACGCCCGAGATGTAGCGTTCACAACAAAAAGACGCAGGATCTTGCATACAATTTGAAAGCTCTTAGAAATTCAGAGTTTGTGTTTAGCGAGAAGTTTACTCCAGTTATGTTTTTTGAGGTGCTTAAAAGCGTAGTCGCAGAACTCAACAGCGAGTACAGAGGTAGAGAAATAAAGGTCGAGATGATGCGTTGCATAGACACTATCTCATACACTTTCAAAGACGACCCCAATAGCGACGCTTGTCTGGGCAGTTTAAGACTTACACCGATAAAGACAATGTTCGATAGTGTTAAAAACCTCGATATGTAAACCGAATAATGATAGGAATGGTATTAACAATCGTCAATGTCATCTGTTTTGGAGGTACCTGGTACTTTCTCGGAAGAAGTTCGATATACAACAAGTTGCTGAAGGACTATCGCGATATTCTTAGAATCGCAATCGAGCAGGAAAAACTATTGGAAAAAGCTATTGAGATTTGCAAAGCCAAAAACGGCATGAAAACAGCAAAAGAAAAGGAGGTAGAAAATGGAAGATAAGATTAACATTGCGGAAATACTCCGCGATATGCCAGGAGGAACAAAGTTGTATTCGCCAATGTTCGGCAAATGCAAGCTTCAAGAAGTTATTAACCACATAGAGTATCCAATCTCTGTTTATATTAGAGGTGAACAGGCGTTTAGAACTTTCACAAAAGATGGTTGTTATCTTGCTAACATAGAGGGTAGTGAATGTGTCCTCTTTCCTTCTTCAAAGATGCGTTGTTGGGACAAGTTCTTCAAGCGTGGCGATATTGTGTATAATCCACACAGCCAAATGTACGCTGTATTTGAGTGTTGGGCAAATGATGATTACACAGAGTTTAACACCACAATCAACTACTACAAAAACCACACCTTTGGCGAAGAGGAAGTGTGCGACACAGAATGTTTCGTAAGGGCAAATGGCGAACAAAAAACATTGTTCATCGCAGCAGCACAGAAGCATTACGGCGGCAAGTACACCCCCGAAACGCTGCAAGTAGAGCCTGTTAAGGTTGTTGAACCTAAGTGTTCATTCAAGCCGTTCGACAAGGTGTTAGTGAGATACAACGAAGATAGTGTATGGCGTTGTGAACTCTTCTCTCACTACAACACATTCAATAAGCAATGCCCTTACGTCTGTTTATCAAGTGTCTACAAGTACTGCATCCCTTACGAGGGCAATCAACATCTGTTAGGCACAACAAACAATCCCAAATAATGCTAACATGGCAAAAGACTTCTCGCTTGCAAATGTCAATTTCCGCGAGACAGGACATATCGCTTTCGAAGACGAGTATATCACATCGTATGTGTCAACGGACATCGTGCCAAAGATATACATGAGCGTGAATACTCCTCGTGACGCAACAGGGCTTGTTTCAGGCAAGCCCAAGCGTTACTTCCGCACACGATACAGCGCATGGGTAACGGAAAAGCCAAGCAATATCAGAAAATAAGAGAAAAATTTTAAGTATGATAAATCTTTCTTTAAATAGAAAAGACTTCCTTTATGCAGTTGAGGGCTTCGCAAGTGGTTCTCACCTCCGACAGCACGTTTGGCAGGAGATTGTATATAAGTCGATTCCGCAGATGTCAGACGACGATATGGACTACTTCTGGTTCTATATGCGACGCGACATCTTCGAATGCTACTTCTACGAGCTGAACGGCAAGATGAACACGCACTTTGGTTACGAGGACTTCATGCACGCACTCGCTGTGCTACATCGAGGAAACCGCTACATGGTGACATTTTACAGCGAGATAGAACACAAGCAGCTCCAAGCTCTCTGCTACCGCTTCAATGGCGAATATCATCCGCTTTACCTCTACATTGACGGCAAGGTAGTCGGCAATACGAAGAAGAGCAGCGGCTTGCAATCGTTCAATGCGTTTGTTCCCAACGAGTGGATAAAGGCAGTTGCGAAGCACAAAACGCCCGAAAACAGGTATGTCGAACTCGGCAAAGAAGAGTGGTGGAACGACTTGGAGATTTACGATAACTTTAAAACGAAACTATTATGATAGACGAAAAAAGAAAAGGAGATGCCCGTGACATCTCCTCCGAGAGTTAGGCGCAACGTTTACGCTCTTTTAGGGAAACAGAATACACTGCTGTTCTTGGGATAGATTACTTTCCCGTTCCGACGTATATAACGGCAGTAAATGTACTCCACTCCTTCCTCTCTTTCTTGCATTTTTAACATATTGGAGTCTTCCTCCTTTCTGGCTATTGCAACCATGATGACGGTATCATGGAGTTCGTTGCCTAAGCCACAACAACGAAAAAGCCCTCAGCACGGGCTAAGGGCGGTGTCTTTTCTCGGGCAGAGAGCGGACGGAGAGGTAGGCTTAAAGCCTTGGAGTTACAGACTCCATGTTAAAAATGCACTGCAAAGATAGCGATTTGTTGAGCTGTATGCAAATATACAAACGCGCGAGTAACATTATTTAAGTTAAAAGTTATAAGAACATGATTATGATTGACGAAAAGAAAATACAAGAAGCAGCAGCCGGCAAGTTTAATGTAGGAGGCTTGGTGAATACTGTCGAACGAATTGCCTTTAAAGAAGGTGTTGAATGGTTTAAGAAAGCTCTTTGGCACACGGAAGATGAAATTCCAGAAGCAGACAGACTTATTCTTGTCAAAGGGAAGACCAATGAAACTTGCGGAGATTACGGATTGTTCAATACTCCCAAAGATTTGGACATTGCGGGCTTTGATAGAAAGTCCCAATGGGAAAGTTTTTGCAAGTTGGCTGACTTAGATTTTACATGGTGCTACATCGAGGATTTGTTGCCGGAAGGAGGTGATGTATGATAGAAGCTAAGTATATACCAGGCACGGACTATTTGGTTTATAGCGATAGTAGAATTTGGAGTAATAAAACGCATAGATTTATGAAGCAATGTTCTAATGGGAGATATATGAAAGTTGCTTTGTGTATAAAAGGAAAATTAAAGCAGTTTCTTGTTCACAGACTTGTTGCCCAGGCTTTTGTGCCCAATCCTGAAAATAAAAGAGAAGTAAATCATATTGATGGCAATAAAACTAATAACAAAGTTAGCAATCTTGAATGGGTAACGGCAAGAGAAAATCAAATCCACGCAGTCAAAACGGGGTTAAAGAAACATGGAACTGACTTGTGGAACGGTAAATTTAATAAAGAACAGGTTGTTGATATTATTAAACAACATCAAAATGGAGCTTCATGTTATGCACTTGGTCGAAAATATGGCTGTGGTGCAACTACCATATCAGCGATTTGTAGAGGTCTAAGATATAAGCAATATTTTCAGAAAAAAGAACTCCAGCATGTCCTTTGGGCGTTGGGGCTGAACGCAGAACTAAAAGTATAAATGTATGAAGAAGATTATGTTCAATGACAAGTACGGTCTCACACAAGCTGTACTCGAAGGCAGAAAGACTCAAACAAGACGTATGTTAAATCCTACAATGTTTTTTCAAAAATTGGAGACCTACGAAGGGTGGCCAAATGAGGACATTAGGGCATGGAAAAGGTCATGTAATAGACGGCTCTACGAAGCACAAGGAGATACGCTTCAGCAGATGCTTGATTACGCATTGTCGTCTTCACGTTATAAACTCGGCGAGGTGGTAGCTGTGGCGCAAAAATATAAGGATATTGCTTTAGATATGCCAGTAGAACTTGCTGCGGAGTTGATAAAACAACCAGGGTGGAATAACAAGATGTTTGTCAAGGCAGACCTTATGCCGCACCGCATCCGTATCACCAACATCTGTATTGAGCGTTTGCAAGACATCAGCGATGAGAATGTAATACATGAGGGATTCAGTAATATCTGCTTTAATAAGAATACGGGTAACATGCTAAGTGAATGGTGCTATGATTTATCTTATTATGATGCCTTTGGCAATTCACAGTCTTTACATTCGACAATAGCGAAGGAGGCATATTCCTATCTTATAGCAAAATTATACGGATGGAGCTTGTGGGATTCCAACCCCTACGTCTTCGTCTACGATTTTGAACTCGTAAAATAAACATTATGAACGAACAAATGAAACAGTACACTGGTACAAAGACAGTGAAGGCTATGCCTATGACAATGGGTGAAGCCTACGAGCGCAAGCTCTTGAAGAACGGCGTAAGACCGTTAGAGTGTGAAACGGACAAAGCCGGCTATCTTGTTGAGTATGAAGGCGGCTATCAGTCATGGAGTCCGGCAGATGTATTCGAGAAGGCTTACAAGCCGTCCGAAACGTTCACTGACAGAATAGTTCTTGAATTCAAAGACCTTGAAAAGCGCATGTGTAAATGCGATAACTTTCTTTCTTCGGATGAGTTCAGTGCTTTAGACACACTTTCTCGTGCTTTATTGACTGTGCAAAGAGGGTTAATGGGGCAATATTACTTTGTCTTGGCAGACAGATTTATAAAGGCAAGTAAGATGAAAGTTAAGCTGTCTAATTTAACATTCGGCACGGCAGTACTTTACCTTAAAGCAGGTATGGCTGTCCGCAGAGCAGGATGGAATGGTAAGGGCTTATTTGTTGTCAAGCAAGTGCCTGCCAATATTTCAGCCGACATCATCCCTAACATGCAGTCACTTCCCCAGTCTGCCAAGGACATCATTATGGCACGTGCTGAGCCACACATCAGCTATACCAACCAGATGCTTATTGTACATCCAGACGGACGTGCGGACTCTTGGGTACCGTCTTCGAGTGATGTATTTGCAGAGGACTGGGAGTTAGTAACTGAGTAGGTGACACTATAAATAAACGAAAATGAAATCATATAAATGGAAAATCGCCGCTTTTGTGGTGTGGGTTGTTATAACGCACATTGTTGTCAGCGTTGCGCTGAGAGGCGTAAGCAAGGCAGATACAGCAACAAATCTGATTAGCGTAGCAATCCTTTTATTTTGGACACTTTTGTCCTTTGCAACGAATTGTTTCACTTTTGAAAATAATAAAAACAATGAGAAAAATTAAATCAATGTGTATGTTTATGCTGCTTATGACAGCATTGTGCTTAACCTCTTGTAGCGAGCGTATCGACGCTGGTTCCGAAGGCATTCTCGTCAACCTTTACGGTTCAGACAAAGGTGTTGATGACGTAAGTCTCGTTACCGGTCGAGTTTGGTACAACCCTTTCACCGAAGAGGTCTATGAGTACCCGACATTCGTGCAGACAATCGACTATCCTGCTTTTACCATCAACGCCAAGGATGGTTCTGAGTTTACCGTTGACCCGACGGTATCTCTCAAGATGGTCGACGGCAATGCACCGAAAGTGTTCAAGAAGTACCGCAAGGAACTGAACGACATCATCAATGGTACATTATTCAACTATGTCAAAGATGCGTTCCGTATTCAGCTCAACAAGTACACTACCGATCAGATTGTCAGCAACCGTGATATGGTAGAGCGTGCTATTGAATCACAGCTTAGTAAGGCACTTGCCAAAGAACACTTTCAGCTTGAACAGCTTACGTCTGGTCTCAAATATCCAAACTCCATCGTTGAAGCCGTCAATCAGAAGAACAAGGCTATTCAGGAGGCACAGCGAGCACTCAACGAAGTGGCTGTAAAGAAGGCAGAGGCAGAAAAGATGCTTGTACAGGCACATGCCGAACGAGAGGCTAATGAACTTAAATCCGCAACACTTACTCCAGCTATTCTCAAAAAGATGTGGATTGAGAAGTGGGATGGTAAACTTCCCGTTTATGGAAACGTGCCGCAGATTATGATAGCTAAGTAATTAACAAGTCCTCTCCCCAGTGACAGTGGGGAGAGGTAAAAAGAAGAGAATATGGCAGATATGGAATTTGGAAAGTGTGATATTTGTGGCAAAGAGGCTGATTTATTCCGTACATATTTTAAATACAGAATAGGTAGTTGTGAGTGTTGTGGATGCAAATTGCGTGATGGTTCAAATGGACATTTTGAGGTTGTGCGTCATTGCAATAAATGTCTTCCTCATTTACCTACTGTTATACATCCTTTATTTAAGGCTTTAGATAGTAAAGTTTACAGAACAAATATTACTAATGTTTTACCATTTGAAATTGAAGGTCAATACATTATCGAAGAGCCAGTAATTGTGGAGGGAAATCAATGAATAAAGAAAAAGCTATTGAGTTGATAAAAGGTAAGCAATGAGTAAAGTAGAAATAGACAAAGAAGATTTTCTTAATCTCTTAAACCAAATACAAAAAATAGCTGAGAGTGCTTTGTTTAATGAGGGATTTGACGCTCGCGACTGGGGAAAAGTTGAAAACTTGGTTGAGGAAATGACTTTAAAATTGGAGGGATTGTTATGAATGTATTCTTTTATAAAAAAGAGGATGAGGAAAATTTCATATTGCAATATGAAACATGCTCTTACAATAATATTCCTCGTATAGGTGAGAAAGTAATCATTGAAAACAAATGGTATCTTATAGAAGATATAGTAAATAGATATAAAAAACTGACAAACTTTACATTTACAGATATACATATTTATCTTAAAGAACTGGAGGGTTGATATGACAGAAGAAGAAAATTGGAAAGATATTGTTGGTTACGAAGGTTTATATCAGATTAGTTCTATTGGTCGGATAAAATCCCTAAAAAGATACAAGGTAGGTAAAGAACGTTTAAAGAAACCATCTATTGGAAGAGACGGATATGAGTATATTATGTTATGGAAGGAGAATAAAGTTAAAAGATTTTCCGTACATAGACTCGTTGCGTCTGCTTTTATAGAGAATGCTGAGCATAAGCCAGAGGTTGACCATATTGACACAGATAAAACAAATAATAACGTAGATAATTTAAAATGGGTTACAAGAATAGAAAATCAGCACAACCCATTGACAGCAGTTCGCGTAAAGAATCAAATAAGACATCCGAGAAGCGAGGAAACAAAACGAAAAATTGGGAAAAGATGTTCTGTGCCAGTTTTTCAATACACTTTAAATATGAAATTCGTAAAAGCATACCCTTCTGCTGCGAGTGCAGCCAGAGATACAGGAATATGTTCTGAGTTAATCAGAAAGTGTAGAAGAGGTTTTTATAAACATGCAGGAGGTTATATATGGACATTTAATAAATTGAAGGAGGAGTAAGTTATGAGAACAATCAAATTCAGAGGCAAGCGTCTCGACAATGGCGAATGGGTGTATGGCGACTTACTCCATCTCGTAGACGGCGTGTACATAAGCAACGATAACGGAAACAATATGGCGCAGGTAGACCCCAATACGGTCGGCATGAACACTGGGCTGAAGGACAAGAAAGGCAAGGAGATATACGACGGAGATATTCTTGCGCACAACGGAGAGCCTATTGGCTATATAGTGGACGGCGTACGCGGCTACTGCTTTGATGTGATATACTTTTCGCCCGAATATGAAGAGTCATGGTCTTTATACGGAGTTGTTATAAACGACTTTCAGGGCGATGTAGAAATTATCGGCAATATTAACGACAAGCAAAAAGGAGGCTAATATGCAGGACGTAAAGATAACATTTAGGGTTCGAGTGTCTGACGATGAGAGCCGCGTCATAATTACAGAGCCGGCATTCACGGGACCTATAAGTTTTAGCGTTTTCACGGGTATCATCAGAAAACTTGCGGACTTTCAGGAAGAATGGAACGAAGAACACAAACTCGAAAACAGAGAACAATGACACAAGAAGAAGAGAATCGGCACATAAAGAAACTGAAAGACGCTGGGTTCGACTGCGGCAGCAGCCGGTCAATACTCGAAACTATACAGCTCTTGAAACTCTCAAAGGGAGAAACGCGGAAAATTTAATAAAAACAAGCAACAATGAAACAGGCAGATTATATCAGACTGACGGCGCAGATTGCCGTGCTGAAAGAAATTGCCGTTGATTACAGCGGCAAGACGATAGACAACATCATACAGCAGCTCGAAGCAATTAAGAAGGAGGTGACGGATGAAGATTAGAAAAACAAAGAAGCGTTACAAAACCATGTTTCTGACGCCAGCTTACTGTACTAAGGTAAAGTTTAAAAAGATAGGTACATTAATCAAAACACTGTGCGGTGTGTTTGTTATATACGAGGTACGCAGGTGGTATCGTAAAATAGAATTGACAACTCGACATGTGAGCATAAGAGTGGCGCGTAGAAAATAATTTCAATAAAACTCGAATTATGAACAAAAAAGTAAATAAAATTTTCTTCACATGGGAGCAACGTAGCACGCATGATACCGAGCGCGTGGGCGCTATGTATTGCTTCAAGCGTTGCGATGTTAACCAAACTTAACGATATGGTACAATTTCAAACATGGGAGAGCGGCTTGCATATTCTTATCACAAACGAGGTGTATCGAGGAAGCGTGCAAGTCTGTTTCCCTGTCAAACAGGAAGATAAAGAGAATATATGCAACGCCGATTGTATATTATACGCATTATGGGTAGACCCACAATGGCGCTGCAAAGGCGGCGGCAATTATATGTTAAGAGCCGCCGAATATAACAGCAAATTAAAGGGTGCTAAAACTATTGCTCTAACATATCATCCTTCAGACACCCCTAAATGAGTGCTTGATTGGTATATAGCTAATGGCTATCAAATCAAGGATGAGGATGAAGAATATAAAGTATTGGTTAAGACGCTATAAATTAAATCAAATAACAATGAAAATATTTTAATCTGATAAACAAAATGAGCAAAAAGAAAATATACATATCATCACCGATTACCGGCTATAATCTCAACGAGCGACACAAGTTCTTCGCTCAGATTGAGAAAGAACTGACAATTCTCGGCTACAAGGCAGTCAACCCTATGAGCAAACCTTTGTCTGATTCTGCGCCGTACACGGAGCACATGAAAGAGGATTTACGCCTGCTCCTCGGCTGCGACGGCATTGTCGTACCGAACCGATGGCGTTGTTCAAAAGGCTGCGAAACGGAACGCCGCGTAGCGGATGCTTGCGGAATACCAGTCGTCGGCGTGATAGGGGAAGCGCACGATTTGCAAATTTTAAACGCAATATAAGCATGAGCACAAGTCAGTTAATAAGCCGCACTCCGAGAAGGACGTATATTATCGCGCCAAGTGTAAAGCAGAAAGAGGAAATACTAAAGAGCATTGACCGCTATTGTTCGCTGTATTACATCACAATGGGTTCTGCATACAACATTGCCCAAACAGCGATGATAGACGCTTACAACGCGATTAAAGAGGACAAAAAACTATATCGTCAGCAGACAAAGCAAAGCATCAACAAGGCTCTTGCTGCATACAACACATGGGATGCGAAGATGCGCTTTGTCCTCGCCGACCGCTATCAGCTTTGGCTTGACCTATCCGATGCGTCGGAAGCGGAACTGAAACCGCTCGTCACAACGCTCTATTACTGTATCGACAACTACTTCTTGAAGAACAAGGTGCCGAAAAGTAAGATAATCGCCCGTATGGAGACGGCAATGGTGCTGATAGATATTGCTGTAAACCTGTTCAGAAACCTGTTTGGCAATATCCAGAAGAAGATAGGAATGGACTTGCGCCAGGCGTTCAACGAAGGCAACGCACTGGAGCTGCAACGCAACTGGAACAACGCCATGCAGTCAGTCATAAACACGATACCAGGAATGCCCGACATTGACATCAACGATGATGCGGACAGTGTTCAGGCGGGGAAGAATATCGTAACGAAAATCTCGAATGAGGGTATCTACGACCGCGCAGGAGAGTATGCGTTACAGGTGAACCCAGAATATAAGCCAGAGGATTACGGAGAATAGCTTAATATCAACCGCGCACGGGCAGCAGGAGTGAAATCTTGTTGTCCGTGCGCGGTTTTTTGTTATTTGTCTTGCAACGTAAATGCCCGACCGTACAGCAGCATCGTAAGAATAATCAGCGCGTAGTCCGCAATCCGTGTCGTTTCTGAAATGCACAGCGTGCCGTGCCCAAGCCTTATCAGAATAACTCCTGCAAGATACAGGAACGGTATTCGCCACACCCAACCGAATTTGAAAAGAAAACTCGCCGGCAGTAAAACGGCGGGCAGCACGATATACGCCAGTATATATAATGACACAACCAAAACGGCGTTCTCGTTCAGATCCAAACCCATTGACGCTGCGTTATGGTGAAACCAATACACGCCGGACCAGTGTAAAACCATAAGGAGTATAGGTATCGCTCTTATGCCGATTCTGTAAAACCAAAACAGCTTTTCGGCAAGCGTATTTGTCTGTATTGTTTTCATACCGCTAAATTTATCTTACGTGATTAATATATTCTTTAATTCGGCAATATCATCTGTGGTAATGGTTATACTCTTGTTGCTGCCAAACAACAAGGCAGAGATAATACCGTCAGGCATATCAATAGAGATACATCCATCGCCTATTGTGCCATGAAGAAGCCCAATATCAAAAGGCTTTTTCTCCATCGCTTTCAGTATTTGCATCGCGTCATCGAAAACAGATTCCGCATCAACAACTCCATTTTCATCAGCGACAAACAGGGATAGATTGTCAATTTTCTCTTCCCATTTTTCCTTGTTACGACAAACGATATTGTGCGCTGCTCGCTTCATATACACAGAAGGTATGGCAAGCGACGGATTGCCTTTTATCATGTCGTCAATTCTTGCGTCTATCCAGGTTTCTATTGACGGCGCAAGACGTTCTTTCAGTTTTTGTAAGTTCATTTCTTGTTCCCTCCCTTCTTCGTTCCTTGAACCATAGCGAGATATTCCTGCCAAGTCTTATCACTATGGTTTGTCATATAATCGTTAAGCATAGCTGATTTTTGTTCCTCTGCTTGCGCTACTTCTTTTCTCAGTCGTTGCATCAAAGATAGATGTTTCTTCAATGCTTCCTGTCCTTGCTGAGTGCTTTCAATACGAGGACGTATGATCCGCAATTCCTCGTCTTGCACTAACTTAGACACATATTGCAAGCTGTCAACGTACTCTTGATTCTGCATCAAGTAATGACGTTGTGCGCCTGTAAGATTGTCTTCAATCTTGTCAATCTCATCCCATAAAGGGGTGGAAGACTGCTGTGCTTGCATATTGATAGATGCTCGCTTCTGCTGTATTGCCTCATACATTTTCTGTAGCTCGGCATCCATCATCTGCGGCTGCTGCTGGCCTGTACCCATATCCAATAATGGGCTGTTCCCAAAATTCATCATAATCAATATCTTTAAGTTGGTGATATGTTATAGAGAGGTGAGAGGGCATCCACCAACGAGGGCAAACGCCCCTCACCAACTCATTTTTTCTTAGTCCGTCTAACCGACTTCCTTACAGCTCTGTTACGCTCCTGTAGTGGGAGTGGATGTAGCAGCACATCCGCAAAAGTTTGCGGATGGAAGAACTGTAACAGTAGGAGTGCTCTGGAGTCCGAGGACACCATCAATCTTGCGGCAGCACTTCTCGTTCACGTAAGCCATCATCAGCTTCTCCTTGTAAGGAGTGAGGGCTTCCATAACGGCTACCTTCTTGTCGAGGTCGCAATACTTAGCCTGTAGTGCGTCATACTGGTCTCTCTGATTCTTGTACAAACCAAAGTCCGCATCTACCTGCGACTTGTAAAGACCGAACTCAGCCTGCATTGCACGGCGGTTCTCAGCGTTGATAGCATCATTAGCGCCCTTGTACATAGAGAACTTCTCTGCGATGTCAGTCTCACGCATAGCGTAGAACTTGTTAGCGGTGTCGAGCTTTAAACCGAACATGTCGGTAAGCAGCTTCACCTCATCAGCGCATTCCTTCTCCATTACCTGCAAGGCGGTTGGCTGATTTGAGCTTGAGTTAGCTCCGTAAGTGTTGATGTTTACATTCTCAGGCATGTTGCTGCCACCGAGAGAGCCGAACACGCTGCGGTTGTTTCCGCCAAGCAACCAAGCACCAGCACCGAGTGCTGTGCCGATGATACCAAGGGTAAGACCAGCATTACCTGTTGCCTTAGAAGCATACTCACCGTGCTTCTTCCCCTCTTCGTAGATTTTCTTCTCTACTACTTTTGCATCTGTCATCTCCATAATACAATCTTTTTTAATCCTCAATATTAACTAACACTATTGTAACGTTACACCGCAAAGTTAGCGAGTTACGACGGATAATGCCATAACACGCTCAAAGATTTTGTATTGCGTTGATAATCAGATGTATAAGGTGATAGCCGGTACTATCACGTTGTAAGATATTCTTTCCAATGTTTAAAGAATTGGAAAGAATTGAAAACAAAAAAAAGAGAAGCCTCTTTACTTGCTTCTCTTGTGTTTTAAGAAGTGAAGAATATCCCACTTCTTCCAGTATCGTGTGTGTCCGCGCTTCTTACACTCGCCGTTCGGTATCTCGCCGCGCTTTACCATTCTATTGAGTGTTGCATCGCTAACGCAAAGTCTGTCCTTCACTTCCTCTGCGCTCATCATCGGGTTGAGCATATTCGGAAGTATGTCCTGGCAGAGCGTTTCTATGTCGTCGTCGCTCATGCCGCAGGCTGTCACCTTCTCGCCGTTGCGCTGCTGCTCGTCTGCCTTAAAGCACGAATTGGCAAGCGATTGCAACAACGTGCCGAGCATTTTGTAGCCAAAAATCTTTCTCATAGCGTTTCTGTTTTAACTGAACATCTTTTTGCCGAGCTTTGATTTGCTGCAAAACCAATCAACAGCCCCGTAGATATACAACAACAGCGTGAAAGCCATGGTTGCAAAGTGCGCCATTATCATCTCGTTGGTCGTGTACCAACTCCAATATACGAGATGAATCGAGTTGACAGCAAAGAAGTAGAAGAACGGTATGCGATACCTCCAACATAGCCAAAAGAAGCGTGACGCAAGAATAATAACCATCGGCAGTACATAGACCATGATGTATATGAATGTGTAACACGCCCAGTTTGCCTTATGCACCACAAACATCTCCTTCGGATTACGGCTAAAGTCGAATATTCCGTACATGTGCGTCAGCATTATGAAAAACGGAACCCACTTGCTGAACCAGCGGAAAAACCGCAATATTCTGCGTGAATACTGATTGCCGGACTCTGCCAGCAAAGACATAATCTCCGATATGTCCTTACCCTTCACAAGAGCAAGAAACATCCTTTTATCATCATCGTTCATATTGATTTTATTTAGTTTAATATAACGTTGATTAGTTTTATTTGATGCAAGTTAGTCATTTTTTCTCAAAGTTGTATACATTGTTATTTATATTTATATTTATTTAAACACCGTAAAAACCGCAAATCTTTAGTTCATGGGTAGTTCCTAAAACTCCTTGCCTATCCATCACGGACGGGCAAGGCTCCTGAAAACAAATCACCTTAAACTAAAAAAAACTAATAACTAACCAATCTATATATTATCTCTTTCTGTGTATCAGCCAAAGCAGCAGTGAGATTAAACATAGTACCACTGCTCCGACCGCTATCTTGCCTACGAACATCTGCGTCCGCTCCCACCATGTCGCCTTATGCTCAACTGGCACCGGCACTGGAATTGAGTCCGCTCGCAGGATAGACTTGTATATCGTGTCCGTCTTCACGCTCACTCTGTCACGCCATTTGTAAACATTCTTGGTCTTATATATCGTGTCACCAACAGTATAGCTCTCGACATAAATAGAATCGTGTACGCGGAACGTATCTGCTTTGTAGTTGGTCTTATACAACGTGTCCGTCTTGTTGATTACCCGTTCAAGCACAACAGGCTTCGGAGTCGCGCAGCTCGTCATAACAAGCAGGAGCAAGTGCAGCATAGAGCCAACGATGATAGTAAAGCCGTAGCGGCAAATGTCATCCCACTCAATACTCGGTAGCTTATAACGCTTCCATTGATACACCTCACGCAGTGCCATTACGGGCAGTGCGAGAACGCCTACGAATATAGACGCGATAAACCATCCGATTGCGCCTTGTCGGTTTCGCTTGTTCTCGTCGTAGCCTTCATCTACCATATCGAGCTGCGCTGCCTTGTAGAAAATAAAGAGCGTTGTCGCTCCCAATATGATGCAGTTCAGTAGCATCAGTATTTCTCTTATATTGTTCATACACTTTTACTTTTGACATTATTATTAATCAGTTTCTTCTCTCCCATAATCACGAGGCGGTTTGCGCTTCATACATCCGTTCACGGTACACTCATTCCATTGCAGCTCGTGTGTCTTCATTAGGAGCGTGTTCTTCTCGTCTTTGAGCTGGCGGATGGTTGTTCGCTGCTTGCTAATATCGTCGTACAGAGAGTCGATTTTTTTGTTCAGACGGTCGCGCTCCTCCATGTGCTCCTCATGCTCATGGTTGTAAAGGCTGTGCCATTCTTGAGCATAAGCCATTGCGTTCGCGTCTTCGTCTTTCTGCGCAGACGCAGCTTCCTTTCGTTTCCGGGAGTTGTAGTAGAGGAGTTGTCCGACGATGCCGCTGCTTACAAGCAACGTTATAATCTGCAATACTGTATCCATTTCGCCTCCTTTACTCTATTGTTATCCAAATCTGTTCTCCTCTCTCGTCAGCAGCCTTCAGGATAGGGTAGAGCCTGCGGAACGTTGCCGTTGAGTTCAGTACCTGTCCGACCGCCTTGTTTTCTCCGACAAGGATGCAGCCATCCGTGTCCTTCGCCGTGTTGCCGATGTGTATCAGCACACCTTGGTAGCCAGGCGTGTTGCACAGTCGCGGCAGTCTACCCTTGCAGAACTGGTACTGTGTCCGACCTCCGAAGCGTGGCGATACCGTCTTCATATCGACGAGGTATCTGCCCGTAGGTATGGCAGTTTTGCCCTTGATTTTAACTCCGCATATCTGCGCAACCGACATATTAGATGTCAGTCCTCTGTCCTTATCTTCGAGCGTGTCGCAGACGTATGCGCCGTCAACGTACATCTTACCTATTGTGTACGCCTCCTTCTTTGCTATTCGTTTTACCTTGATTTCCATACTATTTTAGATTTAGATAAATAATGTTGTTACGATGTTGAGTATCGCGCAGCACTCGACGATGAACAGCCAGTAGCGATGCTTACAGATACAGAGCACAGCAGCGAGTATGGCGAACAAAACAGTAGGCAGAGCGTTGATGCTGCACGCCCATGCCACGCTTGCTATTGCCGACGTGATAGCTCCGCACTTGTGTATCGTGCGCTGACTCTCGTCGAGGTACGCAGGAGCTGCGCCCACAAAGACAATGCCCACGCAGGTAAGAAAAGCCATGCACTCCAAGCCGCCCTTTGAGAGCATGAGCGGCAGGAACGATGCGCCGAGTGTCACCATGAGCGCAGGAAACAGCCAATCTTTATCCGCGAGGTAATATACCTCCGAGAGCATGGTCGGCACTCGTTTTGTCACGCAGCAGCCTAAAATATCCAGTGCGAGGGAGATGAGTATAATGATAGATAATGCCATCATGCTACACCTCCATTCTAAGCTGCGCAGGGTAGCCTGCTGTGATGTCGTATTTCTCCACCTCCTTGATACTGCCCAGCTCGCTTACAGCTGCCTTGTGTGCTGCCGTCACATTGAAGCACTCGTAGGCGTAGTTTTCGATGCTACGCATGAGCACTTCGGCTTGCGCACACGGCATCGTGAAAGACATACCCTTCATCCATATTGAGATATTCTCCTCGCCTAATGCTACCTTGTCGGCAATATTCTGTCGCAAGCCCATGCGCTTATCGACGTTTGGAGATGAAGGGTCGTCCTTGCTCCACGGAATGAGCATACCGTTCAGATAAAAGCCGTTGACAGCAGAGGATGTGTCGTAAGCCTCTATCTCTGCCAATAGCATCTCCTTCGCTTCTTCGATCGTCTTGCCCTCGTACTTCTTTTTGTTCTCGACTCTGAGGTAGTCGCTGTATGCAACCACCTCATAATCCTGCAACTCCGCGTCCTCGGCGCAATATATCTCACTCGTATAAGTGTCACCGCCTTTTAGTATAAATCCCTTGTCTGCCGACACCTTCACGCAACCGTTTTTCACCTCCGTAACGGTTACGTTGCCTTTCTTTTTCAGTTCTTCTATCTTCATATCTTTTTCAAGCTATTATATATCCCTTTGCTGTAATTGCTGCGATGTCGTCTTCTGAAAGCACAGCCTTTGTATTAGCGTGCAGTGCCAGTGTAAAGTCGGGCAAACCGTTAGCTCTGCGGTCAAACAAATTATCGACAAGACTTAGATGCACACTGTCATTCGTCCATTTTCCTAATCTGCTAAAATCAACCGTTGTGGCAAATGGAGACGAAAAAAACTCCGCACCGAGCTTTAATGTCTCAATAGTTCCGTTCCAAGAAAAGATTGATTGCATATTTCTAACTTTACACAGATTCCATCCAAGAAAATTAATATTCTTTAACTGACCACAAGTCCCCAAAAAACCTCCCATATCTGTAACATTACTTACGTTCCAGCCGCTAAGGTCTACATCGGTAAGGCTTTTACTTAGACTCAACATTCCAGCGATAGTCCGTACATTTGCAGTGTTCCATTTCGTAAGACTTACCTTTTTTAGCCCATTTCCCATCGCGAAAGATTGTAGCGATGTAACACTGCTTACATCCCAATCCTCCATGCCTTTTGTTTCCGTGATATTGGGACAACTTCTAAAAAGCGATATGTGTGTCATTTTAGAAGTGTTCCATGCGGCAAGGCTACCAATGCTGTCATTCGTAAGATTTTTGCAACAACCAAACATTCCAGTTGTATAATCATTTCCGCCACCGTCTAATTTTTCTGCACTATCAGTTCGTAAACTCTCAAGTCCCTTAATTCTCTTTATCCCGCTATTTCGGAACATGTTGTCAAAGTTTTTTACATTTGAAAAATCTGTCCCAGTAAGGTCTATCTCATAAAGCGATTGTGCGTTGTTAAACATGCGACTTACGCTTTCTACCTGACTACAATCCCAATGTGTGATGTCTATCCATACAAGGGGACAAAAAGTATTCCACCCCTGTTCGAAGTTTAAATATTTCTTTGGATACAATCTATAAATCTTGCGTGGCTCAACATCAATCAACGAATTGTCTACCTTTATTGTTGCTTTCGCACAAAAAAGAACGTCCACCCAACTTCCGTGCAGCTCGTCCATCCTCTTTCGTGTCTCGTCTTCTTTCTGCGACAGGTTGCCCAGCTGCGTTGATACGCTCGCCAGTACACCGTCTCTTGTCACCTTCATCGTCAAGTCAGCCACGCCCACCTTGTAGCTGACCACCACCTTTATAGCGGAGTTGCCCTTGAAGTGACTCATGTATCGACAGTAGCCGTCCTTCGGAAGCTCCGCGTCTGCGTTAAGACTAACGAGCGGCGAGTATGTGCCCACCTTTGTTTCGTACACCATAGGCAGAGCGTCTACCGCAACGCCCGTCTCGTCAGTAATGACGCAACTCTTGTCCTCGGCATAGGTGTATGTGTATGTGTGTGTCGCGCCAAGATACGTAGCTGTAGCTGTAGCCGTTGTGCCGTCGGGGTTGTATGTGTATGTGTAATCAATGCCGCGTGTCTCAACGCTCTGTATGTACTCTGCGAAGATGCACACGCTTTCATCTATCACGTTCGGTTTGAACAGATATACATTACCTTTCTCCGCTGTAAACTCCGCAATAGCCCAGCCGCTCTTGTTTATCTTCGCACCACTTGCCGATATAGCCTTGTTCGTCTCCTTCGCCGTCAGCACGATGTCTGGTCTGTCCGTGTATGCACCCATCGTTTCAGACAGATGTTTCACCTCGCTCACCACATCGCCTACCTCGGCATAGCTTGCCAGTTGCAGTGATGTGCTCTCTCCATTGCGGTTGGTAACGGTCAGAACATCGTTAGCGAGAGCAGCATCCACATTTTCTGCTGCCACAGCTGCTGCGTTGGCTTTCTCTGCCGAAGCGTCGGCTTTGGAAGTAGCAATAGTAGCTTCACTTGCGGCATCGGAGGCTTTCTTTGTTGCTGCCTCGCAGTTCGCCTTAGTGGTTGCGAGGGTGGCTTCACGCTGCTTTTCGGCTGACACACGGGATTCCTCCGCAGCGATTCGGGTTTCTTCCGCTTCCTTACGCTGTGTTTCAGCCGTCTTTCTTTCCGTCTCATTAGCCTTGCGTTCCAGCTCGTCGGCTCCACGTTCACTCTCTGCTGTCTGACGTGCCGTTTCCTCGTTGACTCGCTCTGATTCTGCCACCTTTCGAGCATCTTCTTGCAGATTGCGGTTTTCCTCTGCTGTTACGCGCTGCTGTTCGGCAAGCGCTCTGTTGCTTTCAGAGGTCTTGCGTTCGTTTTCATTATTCACACGCTCCGCTTCTGCGTTCTGGCGAGTTGCTTCCGCGGTTTCTCTCGCTGTTTCTTGGCGTACACGTTCGGTTTCAGCCGCCTGGCGTATGCTCTCTTCGCGGTTGCGTGTAGCTTCGGCTGTTGCACGCTGCTTTTCTGCTTCGGCGCGCTTGTCTTCCTCTGCATTTGCTTTGTCGGTAGCCGTGTTTGCGGCACTTGCTGCGCTGTTCGCCTTGCTGACAGCGGCATCAACGTTTGCTGAAAGTTCGGCAAAGGTTGTCACTCTCTGCTTTTCAGCTGCTACACGGTCGGTTTCGTTCGCTGTGCGTGTATTTTCAGCTTCGATACGCTCGCTCTCGGCATTGGCGCGCTGCACCTCTGCTGCCTTTCGTGCATCCTCGTTGCTCATGCGCTCAGCCTCTGCTGCATGGCGAACACCCTCACTCTCACTGCGCTTATTTTCTGCCGACACGCGAGCGACTTCAGCTGACGCTCGCTGCTGCTCCGCCTCCGTGCGCTCACTCTCGTTAGCCTTGAGCGTTGCGTCCGTATGCTTTGCCGTTTCAAGCGCCGTGTTCGCGTCGTTGATGAGCTGCGTCAGTTCTACCGTCGGAGGCAGGATAACAAGCGCTGTATTCATCTCCACGGAGTCCTCGCCCTCGATAAGCTCGCCGTTGAACGCCGTGTCGCCCGACGCGTTGTTGTCTACGATGGCAAACTGCTCGTACTCCTTGCTGCGCCAGTCGTTGCCGAAAATCTTGCCACGAATTTCGAGAGCGTATGTGCCCACCGATACAGCGTCGCCTTCCACACGCGCATTGATGATGTTGTCCTCCGCTGTGTCGATAGTGTAGCTCAGAGCCACACGCCGATACTGGTTCACGATGTTCACAACGATGTCCGTGCAGGCAGGCAGCGGAAAAGCCACCTGCTCGCCGTTCACCATTTTGCGCACCGGTATGCGCAGAGTGAAGTCATTACCTCTTACAATTTTCTTCATATCTTACTCTTTTGGTTGTTCTTCTTCTATTGTTGTCGGCTCGTCGGTCGTGGGTTCTGCCGTTGTTTCTCCGTCCGTATCAGCGACTGGTTCTTCGCCATCGTCGGACTGCCCAGTAGGAGATTCAAACGGCACATTGTAGCCGTTCCACACGATGCTGTATGTATTCTTTGTCGCTACGTAAACAAGACGACAGGTAAGTATTGCCATCCAACCGCTTTCAAGCCATTCGGGGTGCGCAGTCGTTGAGCCTCCAGAGAGCGACGTAAAGCCTACAAGCTGGATAGTCTTTTTCGGGCTGGTGTTGTTTCGCACGATAAACGTCTGTCCGAGGTATGCCGCTGCCGCTTTCGATGTAAAATCCTCACTGGTCTTGCTATCTGCCGCAAGTTTTTTCCAAAGCACATCGGTCGTGTTGTAGAACGGCAATAAAATCGCAGGGTATGAACCACTCACCTTGCTCGCCAAGTCGCCAGCAAACTCCACATAGCTGCCAGCCGATACAAAGTCAAGAGCGACGTAACCGTTTTGCGTCGGTATTTTCTTTGAGAGATATTTGTCGATGTTATCGGGTGTAATGGTTGTCAGTTTCTTTCTCACAAAACCCGAGAACAAGCCCGAATACGCTTCAAATTCACCTTTCTCGTTCACGCTCGCCGTCACCTCGCCGCTATTGTTGCGCACCTCGAATTTGTCCGCTGTTGCGGTTATCTTGCCGTTCTCGATGTCTACGCCAGTCTTCTTCAGCCCCGACTCCAACTTTCCTGCCTCCGTCTTGTCGTAAGGCGAAAGACTCCAGCCGCCGTATTCTGTGCCCTCCATTATCATCGGACGACAAAGGTGTATAGTACCATTCTTGAGTACAACAAGATCAACTTTGACGGCATACACGGAAGCAGGAGTCGTGAATGACCACTTGTACAGTGTCCACTCGTCAGTACTGCCGGTTGGAGTGAACCACTGCGTCGAGTATATGGAGAAAGTGCCGCTTGCCGAAGACTTGCCACTGACACGCATATACACCTCAGAGTCGGGTTTGGTGCGCGTTCTGAACCATACGCTGCACGTGTATCTGGTGTTTGCTTTCATTCCTGCGCAATCAAGACTGATACCTGCCCAGGTGTTGGCTGACGCGCCGACCGAACTGATGCGCAGGAAACGCGAACCGCCAACGCCGCCGGTATGAAATGTCACGGGATAGTTGCTGTTGTTTGTCGTGTAGCTGTCCCATTTGCGGAATGCCGAACCGACGATGCTGTTCTTTAGGTTCGTGGTCGTTTCAACCTGTAGAGAGATTTTGTCCGTTGTCTGCTCTATCTTCGATACCTTATTCTCTGTATTCGTCTGCTTCTGTGCAAGTGAAGATATACTCTCTGCGTTCTGCGTTAGAGTAGTGTTTATCTTGCCTATCTGTCTGTCCACTTCCTGCTTGTTCGCAGACACCGTAGAAGTCAGTCCGTCAACGCTCAGCACAAGCTCCGCAAGCGTCGTTTCCTTTGTCGTGTCGCCGTCCTTTACCTTGAGCTTGAACATTGACGCAAGCGCATATATTTCGTCGGGAGAAACAACGAATATCTCCTTGCCGTCGAGCGTATAGTCGTTCACGCCCTTGTACAGCTTGATAGACGGAGAGTCTTCGCCGTAAGCCGAGAGGTACAGCACCGACTGGCGTGCCGCGTCCGTCGTATTGCCCATCTGAACAAGCTCGTCGCCCACCTCTGGCTGCGAGTCGCCGTAGTTGCCACCCGACAAGGCGAGAATGTCGATGTAGTCCGTGCCGACCGCCGTCACTCTGCGCCAGTAGTATTTGTTTTTCGCGTTCGCCGTCGTACCCTCCTTGATGTTGAACGTCTGACAACGCACAAGGTCGTTGACAACAAACGGGTTCGTTATCTCCTCGTCGCCTCGCTTAGTTAAGAACGAACAGCGGTAAACGTCATATCGCAAGGGTGTCGGTCCGTATTCGGGCAGCAGCGTGCCCTTTTTCAAGAAGTCAACCTTGCTAATCTTCATCGACGCAGGCGACAGAACAATCTCACCGCCGACACTTTGCAGCTCTCTAATTACGAGTTTTACGAACTCCGCAGCCTTACGCACAAGGAGGCGGTCTACCTCCAAGTAACTGTCACCACTTCCGTTATAATCACCAAGCTTAAAGCCGGAGCCGAGCGCACCCGAACGGAACGCAGCCGACACAACCTCTTTGAGAGTTGCGATGCCGTCAGAGGAGATGCCGAGAGGGTTATTGTCGCTCTGTTCGCCGAATGCGATACCTTCCCAAAAGCGGATAAGTTTTTCTGCTACATCTGTCTTGACCTTCGACAGAAAATACTTCAAACCTTCGCTTTGGATATATTCCTTAACTTGTGCGGGCGTAAAATCTCCTGTGCTATTACTTATGGCCGTTATCTTGTTTTGTATTTTTTGTAGCGCACCAACCTCTTTATCATTGCGCAATGATACTTCGTAGGTTGGTATCGCCCCTTCTTTCTCTGTTATGGAGAGACTATCAATTATAACGTCTGCGCTGATGCCAAAATCCTCGTCGCTAAACTGAAATATATCCCCTTCTTTAATAGTATCATGTAGACTCTTTGTAGTACCAGTGGTATCCTCCATGGCCTCGTCGTGTTGGCGGGCCATGTAAATATCGTCTATTTTCGGAGCATAGGTATGCTTGGTGTGGTCGTTTTCTATAAGCCAGGCAATGGCGTAGCGCAGTAGCTTTTCGGAAGCAGCCTCGACATACTGTACAGGCAGTTCGATTCCCGACAATACGAAATGGTCGCCAGCGTTAATCTGAAAGTCCTTGTACGGAAAATACAGGCCAATATCCTCAACGCGCTGCAATGTCAAAACCCACTGCCCGCTTTCTTTTGTACTGCCACTCACCTTGAATTTACGTCCTGCACACATTCCGTCAACCATTGTAACAGAAAAGTCGCTTTGTCGCAGGGCGTTAATATCAAAATTTATCTCCTTTTTGAGCTTTATTTTAAATCCTGGAACATTACCTTCTTTGAATACACCATTATCTTCGATGTTTGAACCAACTGCAATTTCATCAATACGCACACCGTCTACTTCCATTTCCTTGATAGTGGGATATATCTCAACGGTCTTTTCCTTTACATCTTCGGTGTCAAAAAACACACTTCCAGGTCGCACGCCAATATCGTCGGCAGCAGAAGACTCTATCCAAGGCCTGTCTGCACGTGTAGAGAAGCGCAGATTAGCACCTGTAGGATTGAGTTTGGCATGCTTCTCGGGGTGGTTATTCCACCAGTCTTGTAAGGACATAGAAGGAAAACCAGGTAGCATTAGGTTAAAGCACGCCATATTGTTTGGCAGATGCGCGCCAGCTGCGTAGTCGCGCCTGTTAGAAGGAAAGGCTTCTTTGTTGACACCGCTAACGAAATGTACCCTATCTGCTTCTTGTATCGCAGCAAAGCACGCTTTCGCTTCTTCTATTGTAATATCATATCCTTTTCCGCCTAATATCTGTACGGTAATGTGATTACGGTAATAAGGCTCTACGCCAACATTTACCTTTGCTTCAACAATCATTCCGCCATCATGTATATTCACAGAGTATGTATCATATCCTGGGCCACCGCCAATTCGATACGTAAAATACACAGAAGCGGTCTCGGCGGGTATGTCGTCGATATAAAATTCTATATTGCAAATTTCACCATAAACATCGTTTTGTATGACGCGAGAAGGCTTAGACCAAACCTCCATATTTAGTGTTGCATAGTATCTGTCAGGAATATTTTTATCAGAACCGTATGCTCTCATACGTGTAACTATTTGTTGGTCTGCCTCTGCATCTTGATTTACTTCGTACAAGCCGTTGCCCTTTCCGTACTTGAAAACATTACGTGTTGGCAGTCCTGATGTACCAACAAACACCTCTCTATTGCGCGTTATGAAGTTCACATCGAACTGGGAATTTACCAACGCAAGGCCTTCCCACACCGTCTGCTTGTCGATACTAATGGATGTTGATGTTATTTTGGTATCAGAGACTCCCGTGTTGTCGGGATTTGACGTATCACCTCCATATATCTCCTCCCATCTTGCTGCATCGCATCCTCTCGTATTGCTTCTGTTCCAGTTGCGCGAATAGAATAGCCATTTGTTTCCGCCAACTTGTTCATTCATACACGCCTGCAAACGGTCGAGTAAGTCATCCAACGACTCCACGTAGAATTGGAAGACGGGCAGGGCGGTATAATGTAGCTCGTTATCGTTTAAGACTACATCTAAAAATTCTGCTCTTGCCAGTTCGTCAGATAAAGAATTGAATTTTACATCTTGGTACTTGAACGAATTGCCGAGTGCATTTTTACGGCCTTGTTTCGCCTTGCCGGGGTCGTAGTTTAATTCAAAACGTTCGTTTCGATATATTAGATAATCACCAATTTCAAAGTCTATTGGAGCCTCATTCTCTATAGATACAGATACCGAGCACTCGCCCATCCACTCGCCATGATACGTCAGCGAGTGAATAGACATTTCCTTGCCGTTGGTGTCACGCAGCGGTGTGCCGTCCTTATGATAAAGTTTCCATTCCATGTTATAAAAAGTATTCTTCTCTAATTAGTTCCAGCTTCTTTTTTCTCCTACGTGAATATCTCTATTTACTTAATGTCACTTCCGTTACGGGGTCTTCAACTCTCAACACCGTAGAGAACGTTACCACATCTCCCTCGTCGTCGCGGTGCAGGTCTGCGTCGTCGGATACCTTCTTGAGGCGGATGTGTCTTCTTCCTACCTTAGTCCAGTCGCAGTACATCTTCATTTTCATGCCGCTACCGTCGCGTCCGCTCAGGTAGTTCAGAAATTTTTTTATTACTGCGTTAGCTGAAAACTTGTCACCCTTGCAGCACCATTTTACGGTCATGTCGTATGCTGCGAATTTAAGGCTGTCACCGAGGTATGCGTCTTCTCCGTTTTCATCCTTCCAATCCCTTACCACTGGCTCCTTGACCTCCATGCCAATGTCGAACGGTATGGAGGCGCACCACACATCAAAGTCAGCTACGGTTTCTTTTACCACCGCTCCAGTCTGCTCTTTTTGTATAAAGACATTGTAGTGTTGCATAAATATACATAATTTTCTCCAAAAATAATAAAAAGCGGATAATTATACAAATTAATATATAACTATCCGCGATTTTAACAATAAATATCCACTTTATCAGCTGATATAGAGCTTTTTTCTGCCACTTGTAGACACTGCGTTCATCCAATCCATCATCCGATCGAGCTTCTCGTTACGAGCCTCCGCAAGCATGACTATCTGCGTGAGCTGCCCGAGCTGCGCTTTCTGTATCTGACCCATTTCGGGAAGACGCATCTTCAACAGCTCTCCGATGTCCTTAACCTGCGCACGATTTACACTCACGTCAAGACGGATGGCGTTGACGTAGCTTGCGAGAATATCCGCGGTTTCCTCCGAGATATTCTTGATGCCGTTGGTCACACTTCCATCGCCGGTTGCCGAAAGGTCAAGACCTCTGTCTTTCAGGCTTTCCAGTATCGCCGTGATGTTGTACACCGCGTCGTCCGTCTGCTTGTAGAGTTCATCAGCAACGTTCACTACATCCTCGGGTTCAAGTCTGCCTTTCTGCTTGATGGTCGTTGTGAGCGCTTCAAGCGGACCTTCAAGAGCCTTTTCCATAATCTTCTGCGAGAGAATGTTTTTGGTGAGGTCTTTCACCATATCCCTGACCTTTTTCTTATAAGCATCAATGGCATCCTCACCCTTAGACCATGCACTTACAACCGCGTCAGTAAGCTGGCTTGCCCAAGATTTCATATCTACACCATAGATGTCCTTTAGGAAGTCCTTGGCTAAATTGTTAATGGTTGTTTCCATCTCCTTGATTTGCTGCTTGTAGTCGGCAATCTTGTCTTTATTTTTTTTCTTTTTACCGTCCTCGGCGTTTAGCTGCCTCTGCATTTCGTCCTTCTGCGCCATGAGGGATGCTTGCTCCGCAAGGAAAGCGTTGTCGGGTTCGGCAAGCGACTTCTTGGCTGCGTTGTAGGTGTCACTTGTGTACGGGCCGTTGTAGCCGATAAGCACGCCTGACTTCTGGAGTTTCTGACCCTTCTCGTAGTTGTCCGTTACTTTCTTGAGTGTCGTCTTCGTGTCCTTATCCATCTTGTACGAATAGACACCGCCGAGAGTGTTCTCTATTGCCGTCTTTACATCGTTGCGCAAGCGCTCAAGTTCTGTGATGTTGCGTTCGGCAAGCTTTATCTGACGTTCCTGCTTTGCGTCATGCGCCGCAGCGAAAGCCTTGAACGGAGAGGTAAAGATGCCGACTACACCCTGAATGACGCCGCCGACATTGCCCGACATAGCGCTTGTCGCGATGGAAGAGACAGAATTGGAAATGCCGTTGAGAGAGTCAAAGAACGCCGTTGCGTCCTGCCATGCGTTACTCTCAGTATCTACGCCGAGTGCGCTTGCCGTGTCCTTAATGTCGTTGAACGCAGCTACAACACCTTGAATATTGGCGTTTATTTTGTCAGCCGCTACGCTTACCGCAGACATGGCTTTCTTGAACTTGTTCGCAGCCTTCGCTTCCTCCTGTCCTTCCTTAATCTTATTCTCTCCCTCTTTTGCCTTCTTCTTGCCTTCCTGCACTTCCGCAGTAGCTTTCGCAACGCCGTCCCAGTCGCTGTTTTTCAGCGCGTCTAATAGTCTTGTCGTAGCCTCCTGCGCAAGTCTTTCACCCTCCTGCTTCAATGCTGCGCCCGCGGTGATTTTCTCGTTGGCGTTCTGAACGCGCTGTTCTGCAACGCCGCTCAAACCTGCATTGAAGAAGTTTTTCTTGCCGCTTGAGAGTTTATTCAACTGCTCGTCAAGCTGCTGTATCTGCTTGCCGTACTCGCGAGCGTCAATAGTTCCGTCAGCAAGTGCCCGATTGATGTTTTCGCGTATCTGCGAAGCGATTTCGGATGCCCTGTCCATACCGAGCTGCGACACCGCTCCAAAGAACGTGATATAGTCGCTGCTCTTGTTGAAGGCTTCCGTTTTAGCGGAGTTCACTTCCTTGTCACGCTGGCGCGTGTAACGAGAAGCAAGACCATAGTTTCCCGCTTCTTCCGCTTGTGCAATAGGCGTTTCATACTTGGCGTAGATGGCGGCTATCTTCTCCTGCGTGCTTGCTGTCTGTGCGATGATGTCCGCAGCCTGCTGCAAGCTCTTGACATAATTGTCCTTTACCAAGGTCGTTATCTTCTGCCAAGCCTCAAGAGCGAGAGGCGTGTCCTTATACAGAACCTTCGCGTCGGCTTCGGTCATTCCGAGGTTGACATCGTGGCCGAAGTTCTTCTTGAAGTCCTCCGCCATCTTTCTTGTCTGCTCATCCCATACCGCGCCGTCCTGAAAGGCGAGCTTGGCGAAGTCCAGACTGCCTGTCTTCTCGTACAGTTCCTTCTGCAAGTTCGCCTGCTTCACGCCTTTCTCCAGGGCCTCCTTGAAGTTTGAAGCAACTCGTTCCCATTCGGGTTTCAGCTCCTCGGAGAAGCGCCACTCAAAGTTCTCCTTGTCGAGCTGAGTTCTTAATTTCTTTCTGTCATTCGTCTTGTCGAAGTTGAAACCGCCTTTCAGTCGGGCGATGCTGCCGGAATAATTGTCGAGGTCAATCTTCTTCCAGTCCAAGTCCTTATACAGGCCGAAGACCTCGTTCTTTGCCTTCGCACGGCTCATGCCGGCTTCTTTTCTCAGCTTCTGGTAAGCCTGTCTCGCGGCCTTGAAGTCCTCAAGCTGTCTTTTCAGCTCATCAAGCTCCTTATCCTTCTTGTCGCCCTTGACCTTCGGAACCTTGTTGGATTTCTCGTCCTCGCCCTTGTAGTCATAATTCAGCAAATCAAAAGCTGCACTCACAGCATTGTCGTACTGGTATTTCAACCAGTTCAGCATTTTCTTTGGGCTTTTTGATCTTTTTGCAGCTACGTATTCGTTCTTGAGCCTTTTAATCTCTGTATTGGCGGCATTGCGCGCCTCATACCATGAACCTTGCTTGCCCCACGAGTCTATATAGCTCATATATTGGTCTTTCTTGCTCTTCTCGTAAATGGCGAACTTCGGCATACGCTTCGCCATAGTTCCTTGCACGTCTCCGTATTTGCCAGCGTCATTTACCACAAGGTCTATTACGGCAGAAAAGTGTGATGCGGCAAGTAGGCGCTGCAATGTCGATTCGAGTTCAGGGTATTTCAGTATCAGGTTCTTCTTGGCGTCATCCATCAACTCCCGAACCTTTCGCGCCTCTTCATTTGTCAGTTTTTGCCCGGAACGTATTTTCATGGCAATGTCCGGCGCTACATTGTCTATCATCTGGCGCATCTCACTTCCGACCTGACTTTCAAGCCATCCGTCAGTAATACCGAACGCTTGCAATACGCTTGCTCTTATCTCATTGGCACGGTCTTCGGGTATTCCCATGCCGGAAAACATATTGCTCAAACTTAACTTTGCGGCCTCAAGCGCAGTTCTATCCTTGCTTATATCGCCAAAAATCTTTGTTATTTCCTTTTTGAGATTTTCGGTTGAGGTTTTGGCGTCTAAACTCAGTTCGAAGGATTTTTTTCGAGCGGTCTGCTTGTCTTCGCCACCCGTAATAAGGTCAGATGCTACAGCGTCAATATTCTCAAACACTTTACTTGACTTTTCCGCAGCGTCTTTCAGGTCTTTGTACATCCCACTATCAGTCAATCTTCCCTGCGACAGCTCATTTGCCTTCTGTAGTAGGTTGAGTTCATCGGCGAGGTATTTTAGGCGCTCCTTGTGACTTTCTTTTTCTTCGGCTTTCATTACAAGATTGTTGTAGTTATAAGGAGCTATCTGCTTGATTTTCTCCTTATACTCGTCGATCATGTTGTCTATTGCCCTGTCGTCACCCTCTGCGATAGCCTTGCTTGCGTCATTCTCTTTCATAAAGTCATTAAGCTGCTTGTATCTGTCCTGCAACTCGTCAGCCGTCTGCTTCATGGAATTTTTAAGCTCTTCGTTCTTGGAATACCAGTATCCCATACCCATCGTTACTCCAGTTATGAGAAGACCTGGCAGACCGCCTATTGCCGTCCAAAGTGTTGTCGCAAGTGTCCTTGCGCCTGCCGTCACGATGTTGATTGCAGCAGCTCCGCGCATACTGAAAGAAGTCCACAATCCTGCAAAGCTCGCCCTTACGGATGTCGTTCCGGCCCTAAGACCGGCAAACCACGATGCGGTAGACACTGCTGCTGCGCGAATTTTCCCAGGAATTGCCTTTATTGGGCCGAGGATGCCGCTTAGCGCTCCTTTAAGAGTCCATGTCTTGCTGACAATCCCCATTTCGGCAAGCGTTTGCTTGTACATCTCCGGCGTAATGCTCTTTGTTATAAGCATACGGTCGAGTTCGGCCTTTGTCAACGCTTTCGCTGCCGTCAGCATCTTTAAATCCTCTGCCGTAATCTGCTTCTTCGTTTGAAGCAAACGGAGTTCCTGAGCGGTTACGCTTTCCCCAAGCAGAACTCTTTTCTGTACATCAGCAGCCATGCTCGACTTGCCCGACAATAGTGCCGCGCCAATACCGCCGCCAAGAGCCGTTTGCATTTTCTTCAAAGCAAATCCAGCAAAAGCCGCGGCTACCACAGGAGCCATAGAGTGCATTGCCTGAACAAGTTCCGTAACGAGATTTAAAATACCCTTCAACCCCTTGCCGACGACACTGTTTCCGCTTGCAAAATCAGAGAGCATGATTTCCCACGCATCTTTAAGTTTGTTGTATCTACCGAGAAGGGTTTCCGAAAGTACAAGCTGCATGTTATAGAACTGACCGCCAGCATCTGTCATCTCCCAAAATACGTTCTTGACATCCTCGAAATCAACACCGCGCCCCGATATGCGGGTTTTTAAATCGCTTGTAGTAACCTTGCGGCCTTCACGTTTTGAGTAGTATTCTGACAGCTTCTGCAACAGTGGAATACCCGCATACGAAATCTGACGTAACTCCTTGCCGTCAAGCCAACCGCGCGAACGCACCTGTCCGAACGCCAGGGCTATTCGCTCGAAGCTGACTCCGAGGCCCGACGCCATATCTGCGAGTCGCTTTGTGGTGTCATACAGCTGGTCGTACTCTACACCGTAAGCCGCCAACTGCTTCACGTCTTTGTTCAATTCAGAGAAAGTGAACGGAGATTGCAATGCAAGTTCCTTGACCTGCGAGAACATAGTATTGGCGTTCTGTATGTCGCCCAAAATACTCTGCAATGCGATGTGCTGCTTTTCAAGCTCGCCACCAGTCGTTATCACGCTCATGGCAAACTGCTGCATACCGTAAACAAGTCCTCCCTGCATGACCAGGGACTTCAAATCCTGCATTGTGGAGTTAAGACCACCGGCGGAGTTTTTCGCCTGCTCAAAAGCGCGAACAAGGTCGCTACGCACCTTTGCCGCCGAATTTGCAATCTCCTGCTGGTGCTTTCGCTCTAAATCAATACTCTTTTCTTTCTCGCGGTTTGTCTTTTCTTGCGCCGCATTAATCGCTCTTTGGTCTTGCAGTGCTCGCCCTGCCTGCGTTGCGTCGTGCCCTGTACCGATACTTCCTATGCGACCAACTACATTCTGTCCATCTACAAGCCAAGTGCGCATCTGTCTAAGATAGCGCATAATGTCGATAAGACGATGTATCTCAGCCTCCGCTTTGCTCACGTCGGCTCCCAACGATATGCCGCGGCTGAACTCACGTCTGAGCGCCCTTACCTTATTGCCAAGCGAGTCGTAACGAGCCTCCGCTGCCTTTATCTCAGACAATCTCTGCTTGTTGTCGCGTGTTTCCTGTCTTTCGTTCTTCCTGTCCTGCTTTTTGTTAGCTCTCGTAATGGCATTGTTCAGCTTGTCCTGCTCCGACTTGGCATTGCCGATTTCGTTTTTGAGTATCTTGTACTCCGAAACCAGTTCCGCCACCGCGTTCTTGCTGCCAATGTCGGCGTTGTTGAACTTGTCGCGCATTTCCGTTAGTCGCGAAATGGCACTCTCCGCTCTTGATGTGTCAGCACCGACCTTAATGCCTTGTCTGGCAGAGTCGTTGAGTTCGCGTATCTTTCTGTTCACCTCGCTTATAAGTTCCTGCAAGCGTCTGTATCTCGCCTCCATTGTTTCGAGGTTGCGGTCGGTTGCTTTCGCGCTCTGATTGGCACCGCTTTGGTCTTTCAGAGTCCTATTCACTCTTTCTTTCCAAAGTTGAAGCTCGTTAAGAGCATCGCCGAATCCTTTGTTTAGCAACTGCTTGCCCGAGAAGCTCTCAATAGTAGTCTTTATTCGTTCTATCTCGCCGCGTACCGCCGTAAGTTTTGAAGTATCCGTGCCAATTTCAAGACTCTTACCCTTTAGTTTGTCGATATTGCCGAGAATGGTGTTTATCTGCTCAACAGCCAACTTTTGTTTACTGAGGGCCGAGTCTACGGAAGCTGTCTCGCTTGCGGTTCTCTTGTATTCCTGAACCTTGCCAGTGGCTTTCGTGTATGCGAAGGCTATATCAGACAGTAGGGACTTGACTTTCGCGCCGTTAGCCAAGAGATTATCGTCAGCAAGCATGGTTTCCATTCTTCGCTTGACACCGCGCAGCGTATTTCCGCCAGAGAGTAGCGCTGTGGTGTCTATTCTATTACGTATACCCCTTGATTGCAGGCTTTGAATCTCAGCAAGTTTGTTTTTTGTCGTTTCAAGCTCCCTGTTTAGTCTTGCAGCGTTATTCTTTGATGCGGACAGCGTATTCTCCTTGTCAAAAGCCTTTTCTATTTGTCTTACGTCAGTGATTAGGTTTCTGAACTTTGCGTTATAGGCAGACATAAATGCGTTATCAACACCGCCCGCCGTCTTTCCTGCTTGCAAGTTTATAAGCTCATTACGGAAGTCCATAAGAGCTTTCTTTGCACGGTCAAGTTCGCCGGTATTAATGCCAGCATTGACATTCTTGATGCCGCTAATTTTGTTGAGTTCGATATTGACCTTCTGAAGAAGATGGAGATAGTTGAGGGCGTTCGACAACTGTTCTTTCATTTCCTTCTTCTTCTTTGGGTCTTGCTCTTTATTAATGCTAAGATTTAACGAATTAATCATGCCCTCAAGTCTCTGAACGTCTTTCAACATGCTATTCAAAGCCTTGTTGGAATTATCCTTTATTCCGAGCTGGAACCACAAATCGCCTAAATTTCCGCTTGCCATATCCTGAAATATTTATCGTTTAGATTTTGTTGTTTAAATAATCGGAAAGACTAATCTTCTTGCCGACAAGACTGCCTTCCTTCTCCTTCTTCTTTACCCAGTTATCCCAAAGGTCGTCCATCTCCTTTGCGGTGTGCTTGACACTGCCGTCCGAGTTGCGCTTCTTGTCTTTCTTATACACAATAATGGGTTGGTCTGCAACCATAAGGTCTATCTGTGCCGAAGTGTAGCCCCACCAGTAGTCGTATGCCTTGATGCCGTAGCGCGTGGCAAAGAGGAACGGGAACTTTTCGGCTAACGAGAAGGCTGCTCCCCAGCTTGTCCTGCTCGGATAGCTTTCACTTCTTTCTTCGTCATCGTCATCGCCAGATCCGTCATCCCTGTCGCTAATATGGTAGTCAGCGAGCACACTACCAATGGTACTTTTTTTTTAGCTGCGTCAACAACTCTCAAGACCTCGATGGCATCCAAGTCCTTGATATAGTACAACCAACGCCAGTAAGCCCAGTAGAAGAAGCGCAGCTTCCAAACATTATTGAGAAGAACGATGGCACACAACTTTACGCCGCGCTTCCATTCGTCTTTCTCATTCGCTGTGACGTGCGAGAATTTTCTTATCGCACCTCGTTTAAGCCAACCGATTTTGTGCTTTTTACCCATGAACACTACCGCTTCGGGTTCCGCCTCCAATACGCTGTCAAGAGCTTTCTGCAACTCGTCACTGGGCTGTTCCATCTTCTTTTCTTCCATGTTGTTTTCTTGATGTTAAGTCTTGTAAAAACAAAAGCGGAAAACTGCGACCCTTGATAAGTCCGCCGCTTTCCGCTTCATATTCGATTGCGTTACGCCGCTTTTTGCTTTAAGCAGATACTGCCGCCTTTGTAAGCCAAGCAACGCTCTTCAAACCAGCGCCCTCAACAGAACCACTAAACTTAAATGCAACAGGTTTGGTTCCAGTTTCATCCCACTGCATAGTTGCATAGAGCGAAAGGTTTGTGATAACCATCAAGTTGTCCTTTGTTTCGTCAACGATACAGATTGTGCCGGTCATCTTAAACTTCTTTGTTTCCAATGCGGTGCCAGTATAACCTGTTGTAACATCAAGAGCTGCATCACCAGAACCTTTGATAGTAAACTTGGTGATGTCGCCAACAGCATCCTCGCCAAACATTGCAGAGAGCAAATCTTTTGCCTTGGAAGGCACAACCATCTCTACGTTAAAGTCTCCAAGTTCTGCGGTAGTCGCCCAATCGCCGCCAAGACCTATTACCTTGTAATGATTGACAGTTGGGTCTTCCATCGTCGCCTTCAGTGAGTCAACCTCCACGGGAAGCTCCAATTCTGGAGTAAACTCGATTGTTGGCTTTGACAGGTCAATCATACCCTTTGAATACAAGATGCTCTTAGGGCCTACAAATCGGTCTTTGAGCTCAAGAATTTTCTTCATTGCCATAATTTAATACTTTTTTAGTTAAACCTTATTTTGTGTTATTTGGTTCTTAAAAAACCTTGCACTATCGTTACTGAGAAACCGTCGCCGTCGTCCGTTTGCAGAGTGACACGCGGCTTGGTTACGATGATGTTGTCTGTTGAGATTGGAAACTTTGTCATTACCGCACTGACCTTCTCGGATACCGCAGACACGTTTAACGTATTGGGGTTCCTGGCGGATGTCTTGTCACGGACATATATCTCTATCTGCGCGGTAGTCGTATAGTCGTTGAAACTGCCGTCGTCGTTCATCTCATTGTTATAGATGCTCGACGGGAAAGACACAACGATATAGCTGTCGGGCCTGTCGCAGACAGACTTCGGGCGGTTTCTTGGATAAACCTTGTCACAGATGCCTTTTACGGCATTGCCGACATCGTAGTATAGTGTCTTTATGCTTATCATATATAGCAAATTTTTTCAATCTGCGGCATGGCGTCGCGTACACTGGTCAAGACATCGTGCCCCATCTTGTCTTGCACATAGTCCGCGTAAACCATTGGCGCAACGACAATAAGAGAGTATGTGTCCCTTTTCCACGGTTTCACCGACTTCAATTTCTGAATAGCAGCTTGTCTTCCATCAACACGTCCGGGACCGATATTGCCTATATACTTGCCGGGTTCTCCACTCTTGGTCGGGAAGATTGGTACATCATCCCACCATCGTGTTACAGACAATTTTTCTCCGGGACTGAGAGATACTCTTACTGGCTTTTCTATCCCCATGTCCGCAGCACCAACAACCCTAACAAGTTCGCCTCTGTAGTAAATACCGACAGCAAACGAGTTTATGAGGTTTCCTGTAACAGAAATGAAATCTCTTTCAGCATACGCTGTCCTTAACACCTCTGTGGCCATCTTCTCCATGTTTTCGAGCATCATCTCTTTTGTGTACTCTTTCACATTTCTGAAAAGACGGAAAAAGAGCTGGTCTGAATATTTGCCGTGAACTGATTTTAAAACCGCCATACGCTAAACCCTTGTAAAGTCCCAATAAACAACAGTTCTATTATTGTCAGGCTCGCAGTCCTTCACCATTCCGACCTCGGTGTTGTTGCCGACCGTTGCGTAAATCATGTCACCGTCAAGAGGACATCTGCCAGCATCCCATTCGTCATATCTGACAGGAATTGATGCCTTCCTCTTGTTCTCGTCAACATTCTTGCCGCCCTCGGTAGTCGTATCGGTATAGCTGCGGCCCTCGCCTTCGTAGATTACAATCTCCGTATCCTCGCCGACCTTTGCGTCGTCATCCGCGAACGGGTCGTTCTCGTCCGCCTTGCCGACAAGCACCCTGACGATTTTTATCGTGTGAGGGTATCTCGGGTTCCTGATATTTGCCTTTCTCATACTTCCTTATTTTATAATGTGAGGAAGCGGGCATCCGAACGCCGAAATGTCGGCACGCTTCACGCCATGAGAGGTTATTCTGAACGACGACTTCTTCTTTAACATCGAACCTGGCTCAAGCTCCGCATAGATTGCGTTGGCTTCCGCCTTGAGTTCCGCACGGTCACGCTCGGATATTTCAAAACCACCTTCCGTATGGCTCCATCCGTTATCAGAGTCGGAAGTGTTGTTCATCTTGCTCGGGCCGAGAACAAGCCATTTTAGAATGTCTGCATAGGCAAGGCGAACATCGGCGGGATTGGCGTCTACATACGCCATGTTTCCGTCCAGCGCTCTTTCAATGAGGATTGTACGCACCGTGTCCTCGGGTATGCTGAAACGTACCTTGCTGAACAGTGCGTCCTCCAGTGTGTGAATTTTATTGCCTTTATCCATAATGCCTATCCTGTCGTTAAATTCAGAGATTGTTTACGCTATCCGTCCAAGTGCAGCCGATTGCAGCTACAGGAGGACGGATAGCTTTTGTGTTTAGGCAGCTACGCCTTCGCCCTTCTTGGTGATGTCGATAATCCAACGGTACGGGAAGTCGAGCATCGCCGGTACTGCGGCAAACATGAGGTCGGTATGCCACTCCATGTAGTCGCCGTTGGCGATTGTAGAGTTGCAGAGCAGGCCGAGACCCTTGTTCGTCTGTGCGAACACCTTCTGAACGATATTGGTTCCGTACTTCTCGAACATCGGCTTGTCAGCAACCTGCTTGCGCTCGTACTCGAAAGCATTACCGGCAGGACGGAGAACAACGATGTTGTCATCCCAGCCCTTAACCTTGACAACCGAGCCGTCGAACTTGAGGTTGCGCTCCTCCTCGTCGACAATCTCGATGCGTGAGATACCCTGGATGTCGGCGAACGCCTTGAGGAACATCTCTGTGTTCACGCCGTAGTCCTCAACATAAGCGACATAGTGGGCCTTACACCAGTTGATGTACAGCTCCTTAATCTGCTTGTTACCAAGGAAGGTGTTGTAGAAGGTGTCGTAGGTCATCTGCCATACGAGGGCAAGGCGGTTCTGACCGAACTCCTTGCGCCACTCGCTCTCAATCTTGCGCATCTGTTCGAGGATGTTGCATTCAGCGTTAGCCCATTCGAGCTTGCCGCACTTTCTGAAATTCTCCTTCGGAATTGGCACCTTGTGAAGCGGAATCTGGATACCGCGGGCGATGCCTGTATAGTCAAGCTCGCCGGTTGTAGCCAGCTTTGCAACCATGTAGTTCATGGTCATGTCGAGAGAGTCCATCAACTCCTGGGTGTCATTGCGCCACTGCTTTACGAGGTCGCGGTCGTTACCAAACTCCTCAAACTGCTTCTCGCGGTAGTTGCGCTCCTCTGCGGTTTCCTTGAAGCCGTCGGTAATGAAGTCGGGAATAGTGGCAGAATAAACTGCCAATGCGCCCTTGTCCTTCTGGAACGAACCTGCGAGCGGAGCACGGAGATTGGCGAGCGTTGCAGCGTGCAAAGCGGATGCCTCCACTGAGAATGTAGCCACGCCCTTATGGTTGGTAGGCGTGAGGTCGGGCGCGATAGTACCCTGCGTGAGATACCAGCCGTACTTTACATGGAAGATGTCCTTCGTGTCGATAAACTTCTGCAAGTATCTTGTATTCTCGGGGTCGCTGAAGAAACGCGCCTTTCGGGAATTATTAAAATCAAACTTTGGCATATCTTTTCGTTTTTGTGTTGTGTGTTTTTCCGATTAGTTCTCTGCGTACCACCACTCTGCGTAGCGGCTCTTGTTCATCGCCTCTACAGCCGGTGGGATCGGACTCATGCGTGACTTCCACATAACCACGTCAGTGCCGAGCAGACAGAAGTCGTTGAGGTAGCGCGGAGCATAGAACTTGTCACTGCCGGCAAGTGTATGGAACGGCATGCCAACGTCGCATGGAGCGAAGCAGTTCGGGTTTGTAACCATAGCAGAAACAGTTGCGCCTGCCTTTTCAGCCTCCACGAGAACTGTACCTGCGGTAAGGGAGCCGAGAGTTTCTGCGAGTGTAACCTTCCAAACATCCTTGCCGTCCTGCACGTCATTTTCAACCGCAGTAATGAGCACACCCTTACCCTTTGTCTTGAAGTCCTTCGGGCCAACCATGAGATTGTCACCCACAAACGGAATGTGGTGATAGCCGTCGCGTGTGATGTAGATGGCTGTATCCGCAGCAGTGGTGGTAGCCTTAGCCACCTCATAGCTCTTGAGCACCTTGATTGTGCCGCCGCTGTTGTCCGCAAAGCCGAGGCTGTGCTCGATGAGGTCGCCGGCATAAATCTTGGCTGGGCCAGGGAACGGGTTTTTCAGGACACCGCCAATCGGAGGGCGACGGAACGCTTCCTTAACGGCGCCAGGCAGGTCAACAAACACATGACGCTGACCGCCGATAGTCATTTCTGACTGCAAGATTACAGCGCCGGTAGCATTGACTGCACCCTGCGCCATCATCTGTTCGTAGTAATCCTTGTTGTTATCCATAACTTTTTACCTTAAAAATTAAAATGTTTACTTCCCTTTCGGTTCGATGATGTCAGCCCACTCGTCGTCACGGATTGTCTTGCCGCCGCCAGAAGAAGAGCCGCTACCCTTGTGCGGTATCGCGGTGTTGCCTGTAGCACGCTTGAAGTCGGTAGTGTAAATACCCTCTGCCTTTGAAACCAGGTCGATTACATCGGCATCCTTGTCGGGGATTTCAAGTTTGGAGATTGCTGTGTCAAGAAAGAAATCGTTAAGTTCGAGCTTTGCCTTGTCAAACTTATCCTTCAAGCCCTTTCTGACCGCTTCGACTGTAGCGGCTCTTGATGCCTTCTTGTCGCGCTCCTCGTTAGCCTTTTCGAGGGCTTCGAGCTTTGCGAGCAGCTTGTCGTACTTGTCGTCAGGCTTGCCTTCCTCTTCCTTCTTGCCGTTGCGCTCCTCCTCTTCCTTCTTCTTGCGTTCAGCTTCCTCTCTGCTTTTCTTAATCTCGTCAGAGACATTCTTGTGCAGATTGCCGTCCATGCGCTTGAGTCGGTTTGCCACCTTGGTGACTATCTTGGCGTTCGCAGCCTCGTCGTCACCAAATTCATCCAGTACGTCATTAAGTTCTTCGTTAATGGTCTTCTGGCTAAGTGCTTTGAACTTGGTGGTATCAACCTCCTTGTTCACCAATGAAAGCAGTTCTTCTACTGTCATATATAAAAGTTTTTGTGTTGGTTTCCGGTAGTTCTTCTACCATTAATGTATAAATATACGTTTTTCATTCGCAAAAATATGAATAAATATACAATTATCCAAATATTTTCGATATATTTGCATAAATATTTTGTATATATATGCAGAAAAGTTGTTTTTCAGGGTTGAAATTGGATAACGGAGAGCCTATTTACACTCAAGAGTACATTCAATCACTAAGAGATAAAGACAAGAAGCATCCCGACAGGTTGAAGATTATCGCTCAACGTGGCGGACAGGAGCGTATGCTTGCCATTGATGCTGATATTAAGATAGTCGGAGGCTCGCGAGGCGGGCCACTCGATGAGAATACGATGGTTTTAACGTCCAGGGGTTTCGTTAAAATCAAGGAGCTGAAATATGGGGATACCGTAATCGGTTCGGACGGGAAAGGACATCGTGTTTTGGGACTCCTCGCTTATCCGAAAAGAGATTGTTACGAGATTACACTATCCGACGGAGCGAAAATAACTTGCTCTGACGACCATATTTGGAACGTTTACATTGACGGAAGCAGACGGTGTATGCCTCATCTCGCTTGCGAGATTGAGAAATATATCGCCGACGGATACGACATAACCATTCCGTGCGTCAAGCCAGTGGAATTTGATGAAAGCTACGGACTCGCTTCTATCAGTGAAAGAATGTCTACACTCGAAAGACTTATCAGTAATACGGGAAGAAAGAGCGGCGAGTATTGGTGCAAAAAATACCGCACTTCCAAGCAGGCTACCGACTTTAAGTATTTGGTTGATAGTTTAGGTTCGGTGTGTTATGTGCGAAAAACAGCGAAAAAGAAATGGTCGGTTAGGTTCAACTATAAGAAAAAGGAACTTGTAAGGCGTATCGTAAGCTGCAAGAAAATCGGAAAGAGGAATTGTTGTTGCATTGCAGTAGACAACCCAGATGCTCTGTTTGTAGTCGAAGACTTCATAGTCACCCACAATTCCAAGTCCTTCTCTTCTCTCATGGAGGTACTGAAAGATATTAAGAATCCAGACTTCCATGCAACAATCCTGCGTAACGAGAAGGATGACCTTCAGTCGCTTGTAACGGACTCGTACAAGCTCTTCTCGCAGTTCGGCACATACAACAAGTCGCAGAATGATATGACATGGAACTTCACCAACGGAGGATGGCTAAAATTCTCATACTACGCAGGCTCGTACCAGGACTTCAAGACCCGCTTTCAGGGCCGTCAGTTCGCATACGTGTGCATCGACGAGGGAACCCAGTGTCCGTACAAGAAGTTCAAGTATCTGCTTACCAACAACCGTAACGCCTCGCAAATCCGCAACCGCTTCTGGATAACGTGCAACCCTGATCCTGAGTCGTGGGTGCGCAAATTCATAGACTGGTGGGTAGACGAGGACGGATACATTATCCCCGAGCGTGACGGAGTCATACGCTACTGCTTCATGGACGGAGATACTCCCGACTCAATCTATTGGGGAGATACGCGAGAGGAGGTTTACGAACAATGCGGAGGTATCATAGATAAGCTGTGGAAAGAAAGCTATGCCGAACTCGGATATACCAAGCTCGAAATGTTCATCAAATCCGCCACGTTCATTCGTGCCGACGTATCGGAAAACATCAAACTTATCTCTACCGACGCGTCATATCTCGCCAACCTTGCACAGCAGGACGAGGAACAGCGTATGCGCGACCTCGAAGCCAACTGGAACTGGAAGTCCGCAGGCGACGACATGATAAAGATGGCAGACCTCGAAGAGATATTCGATAATGCCGTACAGGTGGGAGATGGGGTGCGGCGCGCATCCGCCGACATTGCCTTCACCGGCGGCGACAACTTTGTTATGTGGCTGTGGGAGGGATGGCACTGCAAAGACCTTGTAGTAATGCGGCTCGACTCTCAAACGCTCGTGTCTGCGGTACAGGCAAAGCTGCGCGAGTGGGGAGTGGAGGAGTGCAACTTCACTTACGACTTGCAGGGTATCGGTCAGTATTTCAAAGGCTTCTTTGCCGACGCGGTGCCGTTCAACAACCAGGCAGCACCTGTCGCTATGACACACCAGGAAGAAAAGGGTATCAAGTTCCTGTACAAAGACCTTAAATCACAATGCGCCTTCCTGTTCTACAAGATGATAAAGGAAAAACAAATCTCGATAGAGTCTTCGCTGCTTGAGCGCAAGTATTCGGGAGACGGATTTGACAAGGTGCCGCTGCGTCAGATTTTACAGAAGGAGAGAAAGATGCTGCGCCGCGACGACAACAGCGACGACAGGGGCTTCAAGCTGCTGCCTAAGAAGATGGCTAAACGGTACGTAGGACACTCGCCTGACTTCTTCGAGTCATGGCTATATATAATGATTTTCAGCTTAACTAAAAAGAAACACAAAAAGATAAAAGGACTATGGATGCTTTGAACAATGTAAAGGACGTGCGGGAACTGCTCGTCCGAAAGCCGTTTTACGAAGTAACCCCGAAGGGTTATATGAAACACGGAATTATAGACCGTGAGTTTTCCGAGAACGAAGACCCTTGTATGCCTGCGGATGTGCTGTATCGCAACATCAAAACACAGCAGGACTTCTTGCGCGAGTTCTATCCGTCAGGGCACAGGATTTGCGACCCGCAGCAATATCCCGACATCTGGAAGAAAAACCCCGAGACTGGACTTTGGTGCGTGCAGAAGATACAGCGTACTGCGTTCGCTTTCCAGCAGGTGATTTGGACCAAGCACGTTCTTCATGTGACTGGCAACGATATTCAGTTCGAGCTTGCGGAGGGAACCGAAGAAGGTAGCGAAGAGAAACTACAAGAACTGCTCACGAAATACAAGAAGGGCTGGCTCATGCACGATATGGAGATACGCTTCTTCGAGGCGGTATCCGCATACATGAAGGTTGCAGACTGTGCCATTGTAGGCTATTTCGACGGCGACGGCAAATTCGGAACGAGAACACTCTCGTTCGACCGTGGCGACACGCTGTTTCCGAGATACGACCCGCTTACCGGCGAACTGATTGCGTTTGCACGCAAGTATGTGGACTATGACGAGGAGGGGGAAGAGCGCATCGAGTGGGTTGAAGCATGGGATAAGGAAAAGTTCTACCGCTTCAAGAAAGACCTATCGGGAGGCACTGCGAGAAATGCCATTAGAAAGGTCGCATCCATATTCGGCGCGTCAGAATATGCCTGTGTCGAGGAGAAGCGGCACGGTTTCCCGTTCATACCTGTAGCATACGCCCGCAACGAGGACGGCCCTTGTTGGTCTGCCGTACAGCGCAACATCGAGGACTACGAGGAGGCGTTCTCATATCTCTGCGAGAACAACAAGGCGTATGCCTTCCCGATACTCACGCTTACCGGCGAGGGAGATGAGATAGAGATAAAGGGCGATACGAATGGTGCTGCCAAGACGATTATGATTACCGACACGGACGGCAAGGCAGAGTTCCTCAACGGCACGGACGCGTCAAACGCCTTCGCTACGCAGCTCAACAAGTCTTACGACCTCATCTACGAGCTTTCGTTTACCGTGAAGCCGCCCGAACTCAAATCGGGAGACCTGCCGGGCGTTGCAATCAAACTGCTGTATTCTCCTGCCCTCGAAGCTGCCATGAACGACGCGCAGAGATTGCAGCCGTTCCTCGACCAGTTGGTGCGCATAACGAAGTTCGGCATCGGAACGGAGAACAACTGCATGGCTTCAATGGTCGCGCTGCCGGTCAATGCGTGGATTGAAAGCTATATCCATCAGAACGACACGGAGCTTATCACAAACCTGGCCACTGCGGTTCAGAACAAATTCCTCTCGAAGCAGACTGCTTCTGAGCGCAATTCCAAGTTCTCGAAGAACGACGAGTTTACTCGTATCATGCGCGAGCAGAAAGAGGAAGACCAGCAGGACTTGCTCATCGACATCCAACGCCAGGAGGCACAGGTTGAGAACAACATCGAGCAGGAGGAAGCGCTTGCAAAAATTAACAATCAGCAGCCTGGCGAAGACATCAACACTGGTCGCGGCAAAAGAGGCAGACCGAAGAGGTCTGACAAGGCATGGGACGAGAACGGCAATTATCCTGGACGCAATAACTGGGATAAGAATCTAAAAAAGTAATTCATGGAGTCACAGGAATACGCACTTAATAGAACCAAAGCGCAGATAGCCTGCGAGTCGCGCGTACAGAAGCGACTGTTTAAAGTTGCCCGTGAGATAGTGTCGCTCGCTTCCAAATACAGGAGGGGAGCGACACTGACAAACGAGAATGGGTTTATTGCGGCCTCACAGCGCATTGCGTTAGGCGTTGCTGACGGAATAGAAAATGACATTGCGGTCTGTGCCAAGACCGCGTGCTCGATATTGAATATCGGCACGGAGAGCACGGAAGCCTTTCTTGTGTCAAAGGTGTTCGGCAAGACATCAATGGAGCGAACCACCAGTTATCTGAAAAACTTTGCGGAGGACATGGTGCGTATGTGCAAGGCGGGCGTATTGATGAAATACACTGACTCGCAGCTCATGTCCGCAATACGTACTGGATATAAAGACCCATACACCACGTCCGTAATCACGAAGGCAAGAAAGGAGGATATAAACATCGCCACGCCTTCATACGGCAAGGGCATATTTCATTCGGCGTATCAGAACATCGTCCGCAACGCGCGGCAAATGGTCGCCGTCGCATGGGGTAGAGCCGAACAGCAGTACGGCAAGGAACATGGGGCGATAGGCTACTACATCTTTCGAGGAAGTTCGTATCCGTGCGCGCACTGCGATGATGAGACGACGTATCTGCACCACTTCGGAGACCCGTTTCCACCGCTGCACTACCGGTGCTTTTGCTATGTTAAATTTGTTTACAAAAAAGAGGAGAAGTAATTATGTCAGAATACACATTATCAGCCTATATGTACAAGTTGAAAAAGCAGTACAACATGGCGGATATTTCATATCTTATATATGCCGACCTGCGTGCGGCAGGGTGGGGTAAAGGCGACGCTTGGAACGTGGCCTTCCAAGGCCAGGGCCTAAACTGGGCCAAAGCTGAACTGCTTCGCGAGATTGAGAAGCTCGAAGCACTCGACTCCGTTCAGGCGCGCATCGCGGATGTACAGGGCACAAACTCGCCGAAGAACGACGAGATAACCGCGGAGGAACTTGCAAAGGAGACTTCAAAGGAATCCATCCTGCGCAAGCTGGTAGCTGCTGAAAAGAAAGCCAAGAAAGGCTCTCCTGACTGGCTGAAGATTGTGTCGCTTGAGGCGGACTATAACAAAATCAAGCAGGATGAGATAGATGTGGAGAACAATACTTGTCACTACTATTTACCAATCAACTATCCCACTTCGTGTAAAAATTGCCTTCTTTATAAAAACAAGAAAGATAAATAAATACAGAAATAGCCTCGCAGTAATTTCTTTGCTGCAAGGCTATTTCTGTTTCTACTTGTACTTCTTGCCGGCAACCTTTTCAAGCGTCGCCATGAACGTTTCTTCAATCAAACTGTCATTGAAGGTCGGCAGAAAAACCTCTTCTGGAAGTGCCTTTCTTTCTGCCGTCTCCATGATGATACGCAGGCCCATTTCGAGAGCATACTTATCTTCGATGATTTTAATGATACACTCTTCCATAACTATCTCTATTTACTCTTCTTTCTTTGCAGGCAGGTCGTCCTTGATAAAGCTGTATTCCTGCGTCTCTTCCGCGCTCTTCATGTTGGATATGAGGAAATGCTCTCCAAGGTCTGCTTCCGTGATGCCGTATGTCTCGTAGATAACTCCGCTTGGCGTGCGCTTCTTGTAGAACTTGCAGGAGTTCCACATCACTCTGCCAAACTTCTGCTGTGACGGTATCTCCTTTTCCTCAAGATTGTTATCCTCACAGAACTGTCTGAAGCTGTCATACAGCGTCTTGGCGTTTATCCAAACTGGTATCTCGCCCTTCGTTCCCTTGTCACAGCGTATCTCATACGCCTTTAGCCATGCCAGCACGGGCTGTGTGCCGAGATATGAAAGGATAAGCTGCTTGCGCGAACCTTCCGCAGACGGGAACTGAAACTTACGCTCTCTCAACATACGCTCGCCTTTAAGAACCCAGTTGAACACGCCCGAAAGCTCCTCCTTGATAATCTCCGCAGCAAGACGAGGGTTCTGCTTCTCTTTCGGGATGGTAACGTCAAAGCTGACGTACTGCAAGCGTCGGATAAAGCCGAGCGTAACATCCTCTGGGAAAGGAAGCTCGTTGAGATTGAAGATGAGATATGGAAGACTCTTTGACTCCAGTACGTTCTCACCCAGTTTTCTGTACGGTACAGGCTCGCCGCTTACAAGACGCTTAAACATACCTGTGTTCTTGCGTCCGAACTTCTTCGGGTCGGAGTCAGAAGACCAGTTGAAGATGGCGTTACGGATAGGGTAGCGTCCTCTCATGCCCTCGTCACCGTCAGCGGTAAGTTCCGCATAGTCCATTTTTGATATGCGGTCTTTGCCGAACAGGGCGCACATAACCTCGAATATCACACTCTTTCCATTTGCTCCGCTACCGATAAGCATAAGGCACAGCTCTATTTTGTCGGACATCTTTCCCTCATACGGGTTGTATGCGTCACCGCGCTGCACCAAGCCGAGCCCCATGAACATCTGTAAGATGTCACGCGAGTCCTTGTCGGGCAGCACATCAAGCAGAAATCTCTCCCATTTCTTACACTTCGCTTTCGGATCGAAGTTGTACGGATGATAGTAAGTCACATGATAATGCGGAGAGAATGGCATCGCCGTAGGAGCCACACGCGCAAGACCGAAGTCTACAACACCGTTGGCGAAAGCCACAACGTCGAACTGCGGAACAAGCACGTTGTAGTTCTTGATGGTGTCGATGAACGACTCCTTTCTGATTGTGGAACGACCGAGCACGGGTGCTATGAACAAGTCCTCCATAAGCAACTGGTAAGCCTGCTCCACAACAATCGGCTCAACCACCTCGTATATCTTTCCGTTGAACGTATAGAACGCTCCTGCAAAATATTTGACAGGACAGTCCTTGGCGAGCTCTCTGATACTCTTGCAAAAGCCCACCAGGAGCCTGTTCCAGCTCTCGCTGTTTACCTTGCCCCAGTCGGTTCTGTACATACCGAAGCCGTACTTCGCGTCTGCACTCAACGCCTTCAACTGCCCGTACAGCGAATCTATCGCCTCACCACTACTTCTTTTCATTATTCCTCCTTGTGTTTTTCTCTGATTACGACATCGCCTCGCGTCTTTCTGACCCTGCCGCCGTGCAGATAGACGAAAGCCTTTGCACCCTCTTCGCAATACACTTCCACCTCCGCGTTGTCGTATAGGTTGATGAACGCTCTCGCAAGGCCGTTTACAAATACAGTCGCCTCGCAGTCATGCCTTACATATATGTCGCCGCAGCTCTTGCCAGAGTAGGTCAGTTCTGCGACGCACTCTCCGTTTAATATCACCGTCGGCTTGTCGTCCGCAAGCACGTTCTCGTCCACGTACACGCCGTGGTCGTGAATGACATCTCCGAACTCCTTCCGTATCACTTCGCATGACGGAAAGTTGTGTTCTATACAGAAGTCAATGCCTCTGACAAACTTCTCGACAAGCTCGTCTTTCGACGTGCCGTCGGCCCATTCGTCAGTCCATTGCTGGCACAGACCCAAGCCGACCGCCTGCGACTTCATCTTAGCCGAAAGTTTCTCTGTCTTTCTGTCCGCCATATTTATTTATCGTCATGCTTTGTGTTTCGTTCGATATACTCGCTCATGGCTTTCATCTTTGCGGTCTGGTACTCCGCATCACCGACAACGGTAGTATCAACGAACATGCCGGTAAAGATAGCCTCTGCGTTCTTGCCCTCAGTTCCGTGGGTGCGCCAGTCGCCCTTCTCGTCACGAACCATGCCGAGCGCGTCGATTGCCTCGAACATCGTTGTGCCGATACCGAACTCCACCTTCCATCCGCCGCCGACCGTTTCGACGCAAATGTACGGAAGCGAGCCTCGTGTCAGATGCTTGCGGACATCCTCACGGATACCTTCCTTGTCGCGGAGTTCCTTCAACTCCTGCTTGCTCAGACTGCGCGACTTCTTTGTAACTACAAAATTGCCGCAATATAACTTCTTTCCAAAATCCATATCTATACTTATTTAGTTAAACAATGTTTTTATCCTCTCTAAAGGCATTTCCTTCGCCCGTATTCGCATATCAACGTTGCGTCGCACTTGTTATCGTCCGCACTCTTACACTTGCCGTTACGCCTAAAATCTTCGGTCGGAAACAGTCGTCTTGCGGCGTTGATGGATGTCGCTTTGTTGTCAGTGCTTTTCTTTCCGCAGTAACTCTTGATAACCTTATCGTGACTTATCCAAATCTCCTTCTGCCAAGTCTTCGGAGGTACAAGATGATAGGGTATCTCAAGCGCAATCAACAGACCTTGCAGCACTCCGAACGTTTCTCCGAACGAGAATGTGGACTTTGCTGACGAACCGAAGATGGCGTGTATCTCCTCCATACAGCACACACAACTTTCCTCGCACACCGTCTTGATGTTTTTCAGAAATATCGCAATGTCGTGATAGTCGCAGTCCTTCAATGGACAATACTCACGCGTGCCGTCGGGGTGCATTACTGCTATGAAACCCTCTGAACCCGGGTCTATGCCGATGTATGTCTTGTTTGCCATATTATTTTACTCCCGTTGAATTAAAACCGTTGTCGCCTCGTTTCTTGTCATCATTTTCTTTGTCATCATTTTCCTCTTTTTTGATGACACCGCTCACAAGCTCCGTGTTCGGTATCTCTACAATGCGCATTTGTGCTATCTTTGTGCCGGCAGGGATAATAATGTTCTTTGACAGATAGCTGCCTATCCCAAAGGTTTTTACGATTGCGTTCACCTCGCCAGTATAGCCGCTGTCTATCAAGCCGATTTTCACGTCGGCATCAATGCGGACATCGACAAACTCTCCTTTGAAGTGCTCTCTTCGGGCGTACAAGCCCTTGGAAGACATACCGCTTCTTGGCTGTATCACCGCAGCGAGGTGTTTCGGGAGCTGTATCTTGAAGCCGAGAGGTATCACACATCGGTTCCAATCGTACACCTTCACGTCTTCCTTTGTGAACACATCATAAGCTGCATCGACACCAAATGCTTTTTCGGGCATCTTGCCGCCGCAAAGCTCTATTACAATCTTCTCTCTTTTCATTTTATCTTATTTTTGTTTATTATTTCTTACCGTTCCACTTTATAAACTCCTCGCAAGCCTCATCTTCGCCCATTACGAACGTGTAGAGGTCTTTGGCGAGGCAATAGGGTGCGCTGTCTGCATCTTCATCTGCAAACATCACGCAGTCTTTGCACTTGTACTTACATTTATCTGTCATGTGTTTATAGTTTAGTAACAGTTAAAAAATAACTTGGTACAAAAATGCTAAGCAGATTTGCAC
>ERZ1026852.153-NODE-153-length-48172-cov-11.390714_pt1 | contig 48172 bp, 41 predicted proteins | sample MGYA00380156_ERZ1026852 | MGnify/ENA primary metagenome ERZ1026852 (study PRJEB33269, sample SAMEA4719792) | human gut metagenome | biome: human-associated habitat; feature: organic feature; material: feces | place: Cameroon | collected 2013-10 ...
AAAAGCCCAAATCTGCTATTTTTTGCTTTTTTAGTCATTCTTTTTCCGAAAAATATGTAAATCTTTTGCAGGCCCTTCGCTTTTTTGCTATCTTAGCAGAAAGAAAAACGACAAATATAAAACACATACTTATGACATTGAAAGAAGCTATTGAGCAACGGCATAGTGTGCGAAAATATATACACAAGCCGTTGACGGACGAAGTTGTTGATGCATTACAAAAAAAAATTGACGAGTGTAACGCTCAGGGTGACTTGCATATACAACTTGTTACTAATGAGAAGAAAGCTTTTACGGGCATCTTTTCATATGGCAAATTTGCAGGTGTAGAAAACTATTTAGTCATGGTAGGTAAAAAGGCCGATGATATGGATGAGCGGATAGGATATTATGGCGAACAATTAGTTCTATTGGCACAAACCCTTGGTCTAAATACATGCTGGGCTGGGTTAAGCTATCGTAAAGTGAACGGGGCATATTGTTTGGCTACTGATGAAAAACTCGTGTGCATGATAGCTTTAGGCTACGGTACGACACAAGGCGTAAAACATAAAACAAAAACAAAGGAACAGGTGAGCAATGTAGATAATGACTCGCCCCAATGGTTTCGACAAGGTGTAGAGGCGGCGTTGATGGCTCCCACTGCCATCAACCAACAGAAGTTTTACTTTGAACTGCTGCCGCATGAGAATGGTGCGACCCCAAGACAAAAAGTAAGAGCTAAGCGTGGATTCTCAATGGTGGGCTACACGAAGATAGATCTTGGCATAGCTAAACTGCATTTTGAGATAGGCGCAGGAAAGGATAATTTTTGCTGGGCATAAGGGTATGGTATAAACAAAGACCTTTTTGTCCATAAGGTGTGTCCTCTGCATAATTCACACATTGCCGCCCAATACGAGACCAAGCTCAAAGGCAATAAGCATGGCACGTGCAGAATTTGTTAAACCAATCGTGCCTTTTGTACTTTTTGGCATCAAAACTCGAAAAATGCCCAAATACAAAGAAACGAGGTAAGTCTCTGTTTATACAAGACTTACCTCGTTATTATAAATTCATGCTTTTTGCAGATTATTCTTCAACTGCAGCCTGCGCAGCTGCTAAACGTGCGATGGGCACACGGAAGGGTGAGCAGCTAACGTAGTTGAGACCTACACGGTGGCAGAACTTCACTGAAGAGGGCTCGCCTCCGTGCTCGCCACAGATACCGCACTTAAGATCGGGACGTGTGGTGCGGCCCTTTTCAACGGCCATCTTCACAAGCTGTCCTACACCATTCTGGTCGAGCACCTGGAAGGGGTCTACATTCAAAATTTTCTTTTCAAGATATACAGGAAGGAAGCTTGCAATGTCGTCGCGGCTGTAACCGAAGGTCATCTGGGTGAGGTCGTTGGTACCAAAGCTGAAGTATTCGGCCTTCTTTGCGATATAGTCGGCTGTGAGAGCAGCACGTGGAATTTCGATCATGGTTCCCACCTTGAAAGGAATCTCAATTCCTTCTTGTTCGAAGAGTTCTTTAGCGGTGTCGCGGATAACCTTTTCTTGGAGATCAAACTCGTTCACAATACCAATGAGAGGCACCATAATCTCGGGATGAGGGTCGAAGCCTTCTTTCTTCAACTGTATGGCTGCACCCAGAATGGCACGGGTTTGCATCTCGGTGATTTCGGGATAGGTGTTACCCAATCGGCAACCACGATGACCCAACATGGGGTTAGCCTCAGAAAGGCTGTTCACACGCTGCTGAATCTTCTGTACAGAAACGCCCATCTCATCGGCCATAGTCTGTTGTCCAGCAAGATCGTGGGGAACAAACTCGTGCAAAGGAGGATCGAGCAAGCGAATGTTTACGGGATGGCCATCCATAGCCTTCAAGATGCCATAGAAGTCTTTCTGCTGGAAAGGCAACAGCTTGGCAAGCGCTTTCTTGCGTCCTTCCTGATTGTCGGAAAGGATCATCTCGCGCATAGCCTTAATCTTATCTGCCTCGAAGAACATGTGCTCGGTACGGCAAAGACCAATACCTACAGCTCCAAAGTTGCGAGCCACCTCGGCATCGTGCGGAGTATCAGCATTAGTGCGCACCACCAGCTTGGTATATTTGTTGCAGAGGTCCATCAGTTTAGCAAAGTCGCCTGAAACCTCGGCGGGCTTTGTCTTAACTTGTCCGAAGTAAACCTCGCCAGTAGAACCATTTATAGAAATATAGTCGCCTTCTTTCAGCACTACACCGTCAATCTCTACGGTGCGAGTTTTATAGTCGACATTGATAGCACCAGCGCCCGACACGCAGCACTTACCCATACCGCGAGCTACCACAGCTGCATGTGAGGTCATACCACCGCGAGCGGTAAGGATACCTTCAGCTGCCGACATACCTGCGAGATCTTCGGGAGAAGTCTCAATACGTACCATTACAATCTGGTGGCCAGCATCATGCCACTCTTTAGCGTCGTCAGCAAAGAACACGATTTGTCCGCAAGCGGCACCAGGTGATGCAGGCAAACCACGAGTAAGCACCTTGGCTTGTGCTAATGCCTGTTTGTCGAAAACAGGGTGCAACAGTTCATCCAGCTTGTTTGGCTCGCAACGCTCAAGGGCTGTCTTTTCGTCAATCTCGCCCTCTGCCAAGAGGTCCATAGCAATTTTCACCATTGCTGTACCTGTACGCTTACCGTTACGAGTTTGGAGGAACCACAGTTTGCCCTCCTGTACGGTAAACTCCATATCCTGCATATCGTGATAGTGCTTTTCAAGTTTTTCTTGAAGAGCATTGAGCTGTGCAAAAATCTCGGGCATAGCCTCTTCCATAGAAGGATATTTTGAAGCACGCACCTCTTCTTCAATGCACTGCTGCTTAGCCCAGCGCTGTGAGCCTTCTTTTGTAATCTGTTGCGGAGTGCGAATACCAGCAACCACGTCTTCGCCTTGAGCATTTACAAGATACTCGCCATTGAAAATGTTTTCGCCAGTGGCAGCGTCACGGCTGAAGCAAACACCCGTTGCTGAGGTGTCGCCCATGTTACCAAACACCATTGCCATAACGGTAACAGCTGTACCCCACTCGGCGGGGATACCTTCCATCTTACGATAAAGGATGGCACGCTCGTTCATCCAGCTATCGAACACAGCGCAAATAGCGCCCCAAAGTTGTTCCATAGGATCGTTAGGGAAGTCTTTACCTGTTTGGTTTTTGATAGCCTCTTTGAAAAGGGTTACAAGCTGCTTGAGCTCGTCAACGGTAAGTTCGTTGTCAAGAGTGATGCCACGCTGGGCCTTTACTTTTTCAATGATAGCCTCAAAGGGATCGATATCTTCTTTGTTTACGGGTTTCATGCCAAGCACAACATCACCATACATCTGTACAAAACGACGATAACTATCGTAAGCAAAACGTTCGTTGCCAGTTTTCTTTGCTAATCCAGCTACTACTGCATCGTTAAGACCCAGGTTAAGAATGGTGTCCATCATACCCGGCATTGAGGCGCGAGCACCTGAACGTACTGAAACGAGGAGGGGATTCTCAGCATCACCAAACTTGCTATTCATCAAGCCTTCGATATGTGCTACAGATTTTGCTACTTCGTCTTTAAGAAGAGCTACTACTTCGTTTTTACCTTTCTCAAAATATTCGTTACATGTGTCGGTTGTCATTGTAAAGCCAGGAGGAACTGGCACTCCAATCAAGTTCATCTCTGCTAGGTTTGCACCTTTTCCTCCAAGGAGGTTTCTCATGTCAGCCTTTCCTTCGGCTTGACCATTTCCGAAAGTGTATATTCTTTTTACGCTCATAATATATGGTTTATTTGTATTGTCTTGACTTGATATAATTTTTGTTAATATGTCATAATAGTAGTATAGTAGGTTCTATTTTTTGTGGATGCAAAGGTAACGTATATTTTGTTAATCGCAAAATTTTGTAACCAAAAATTGTAATGTGGGCATTACATTTCCGCTGTTATCGCAAACAACATGTAATGCCCACATGGGAAATTTATTCTATTCAAAAACCTCGTCAATGTCCATCGCCCCTTCTTCAGTGTCTTGGTGCTCGCAAGGATTGAAATTACTATCAATATTAAACGATACCGATGGCGAATAGCCCAGACTTGGGTCGGCATACACTTTTTTCATAAAGATAGCCCAGATGGGCAATGCCATCGAGGCGCCCTGCCCCATTCGCATTGAGTCGAAATGGATATCACGGTCTTCACCTCCTACCCAGCAACCACTAACCAATTGTGGAGTAAAGCCCATAAACCAAGCATCCGAATTACGGTTTGTAGTACCTGTCTTTGCACATATCTCGCCTTGAAGATTATATTTAAATCTTAAACGCGAGCCAGTACCTCCATCAACCACACCACGAAGCAATACAATCATCTTATTGGCACTTTCGGTACTGATGACTTCATTCATACGTGGCTGAAAGCGGGTGATTACATTACCCTCATTATCTTCAATACGCGTAACAAAAAGAGGTGCTGTACGGATGCCATGGTTTACAAATGTGGTGTAGGCGCTCACCATCTCGGCCACTGATACATCGCAGGGTCCGAGACAGAGCGACATTGAGGGATGAATATTGGGATTTCGTATGCCATATTCGTGCAGTAAACTAACAAACTGGCTTGGGTTTAGTTTGCTCATGAGATAAGCAGAAATCCAGTTGTTCGATTGTGCCAATCCCCATTGCAAGGTCACCATCTCGCCATAGCGCTTCCGACTGGTATTGCGTGGCGTCCAAGGCTTGCCAGCTACCATATAAGTTTGTTGCACATTGGGAGCCAAGTCGCAAGGCGAAAAACCATTTTCCATGGCTAACGAATATAGGAACGGTTTAATAGTTGAACCTACCTGTCGACGTCCGCCTGTTACCATATCATACATAAAATGTGTATAGTTTAGGCCACCCACATATGCTTTCACTTGTCCTGTTGCAGGGTCCATACTCATAAAGCCAGCACGAAGGAACGATTTTACATAACGTATACTGTCGATAGGTGCCATCAAAGTATCGATGTCGCCATGATACGTAAACACCGACATTTGTGTTGGTGTATGGAAAGAACGATGAATTTCTTCTTGCGAAGCGCCCGACGCCTTCAGAACACGGTAACGTTCGCTCTGCATCACGGCACGCTCCATAATGCTGTTCACCTGTTTTGTGGTGAGCTGATCGGTAAATGGAGCATTAGGTTTCCTGCGATTTTCTTTAAAGAATTCGGGCTGTAAGTATTTTGCCACATGTGTATACACCGCTTCTTCGGCATAACGTTGCATACGCGAATCGATAGACGTATATACTTTTAAACCATCAGCATTGAGGTTATAGGGTTTGCCGTCTTTCTTAAAGTTTTTGTTGCACCAGCCATACAATGGGTCTGTATCCCAAGCAATTGAATCGAGATAATATTGTGTAGCGTTCCATGACGGATAATCGTCACGATTGGGTTTTTGGGCCGACATATAGATACGCAAATATTCGCGCAGATAGGGTGCCTGTCCTTCTTTATGGTCGGTGCGATGAAAGTTTAATGTAAGTGGCTCGTTGCAATAAGTATTATATTCGGCTTCGGTCAGATACCCTGCCTTCAGCATTTGTCCCAATACCACATTGCGTCGGCTACGACAACGCTCAGGATAGCGTACGGGGTTAAACAACGAGGGGTTTTTACACAATCCTACTAACGTAGCACTTTCGCAAACAGTAAGTTGACGTGGCTCTTTTTTAAAGTAGGTGTTTGCCGCAGTTTTGATGCCTACAGCGTTGTGTAAGAAATCAAAATAATTAAGATAAAGAGCTATTATCTCTTCTTTAGTATAGTTGCGTTCAAGCTTAATAGCTATCACCCATTCGATAGGTTTTTGTAACAAACGCTCTAAGGTGCTTGATGCGGCATCTGAATAGAGCTGTTTTGCCAACTGTTGAGTAATAGTTGAGCCACCACCTGCATGCGTTTGTCCCAGCAGGCCACGTTTAACGATGGCTCGTGTCAATGCAATAAAATCAATGCCTGAATGGCTGTAAAAACGCTCGTCTTCAGTGGCTACCAATGCCTGTACAAGCGAGGGCGAAAGCTCATTATAATTAACACAAACACGATTTTCGCGATTAAAATTCCATGTTCCCAGCACTTTACCATCAGACGAATATATTTGAGTGGCAAAACGGTTAATAGGGTTTTGTAAATCCTCAACAGGAGGCATGTAGCCTACCCATCCGTTCCAAATAGCGGTAAACGCTACTATTGACGTTGCCATAACAGCAAAAATGGTAAACCACAGAAAATGTACGAAAGCTTTTCGCATATATTATGTTCTGAATTATTTATCGTAAATACTAACTACGTTGTTTCAAGCTGGCGTTTTATACTTATACCACACCATATGTATGTATGTATGTGGTAGCCTTTAATTCGGCAAAGTTATAGATAAAATATGAAACAGCCAAAATTTCGGGTTATTGTTTAACCGCCTATGGCTATTGGCAAGTATTAAATTGCATTATTCGTTCTTTTTATTGAAAAATTAACAATCATTCAATAAATATTTTGTTTATTTAAAAATTAGCCTTACCTTTGCAACAAATATACGTACTGTTTGCGTACACGGAAAACGTAAGGCATCAAAGCGAAGAAGCTATCGTATCATATAATAATGTATATATTGATATAGATGTTCAACGTAACAACTTATAAATTGAAATACAATTATATTTTATGAATAGTTAAAAACATAAATTAAGCAACTCGATTGTATAAATATAAATAGTTTTTAGAAAAGGATGATAGGATTAACATTCAAGCCCAAATTTATTAGTTGCTTGAAACATTACGACAAGAAGAAACTTACTGCCGATGTTATGGCAGGTATTATTGTAGGCATCGTAGCGTTGCCTTTAGCCATTGCCTTTGGTATTGCCTCTGGCGTATCACCTGAGAAAGGAATTATTACTGCCATAGTAGCAGGTTTTATTATCTCGGTTTTTGGTGGCAGTAAAGTGCAAATAGGCGGCCCCACAGGAGCCTTCATTATCATTATCTACGGCATCATTCAGCAGTATGGCATGAGCGGTCTCACCATCGCTACATTTATGGCGGGCATTTTTCTTGTTATGTTTGGCTTGTTGCATTTAGGAACTATTATTAAATATATTCCCTACCCTATTGTGGTGGGCTTTACAAGTGGTATTGCCGTAACCATCTTCACCACACAAATTAAAGACCTATTAGGACTCAGCATGGACGTTGTTCCCTCCGATTTTATCGAGAAGTGGTGGGCTTACATACAACATCTGTCAACAGCGCATTTATGGACAGCTGGTGTTGGCATTTTAAGTATCATTATTATTGCCATCTCGCCCCGTTTTAGCAAGAAGATACCTGGTTCGCTTATCGCCATCATCGTGATGACGATTGCTGTGCTACTGCTTAAAAATTATTGGGGAATAACAGGCATTGAAACCATTGGCGACCGTTTCAGCATCAATTCATCACTTCCTGAAGCCAACTTACCCACAATGTCATGGGAGGTGGTAAAGAAGTTAGTACCCCCAGCCCTTACTATTGCTATATTGGGTGCTATTGAAAGTTTGCTGTCGGCCACAGTTGCCGATGGTGTTATTGGCGATCATCACGACTCAAACACCGAGCTTATTGGTCAAGGTATTGCAAACCTTTTTACACCACTTTTCGGAGGTATTCCTGCTACTGGTGCCATTGCTCGAACCATGACTAATATTAATAATGGTGGCCGCACCCCTGTGGCAGGCATTATTCACGCAGTAGTATTACTGCTTATCTATCTATTCTTAATGCCGTTAGCTCAATATATCCCTATGGCTTGTTTGGCAGGCGTACTGGTAGTGGTAAGTTATGGCATGTGTGGTTGGCGTTCGTTTGTCATGTTGATGCGCAACCCAAAGAGCGACATCACTGTATTGCTTATCACGTTTTTCCTCACCATCATCTTCGACCTGACTGTTGCCATTGAGGTAGGCCTAATTATTGCTTGTTTATTATTTATGAAGCGCATGGCCGAAACCACTGACGTAAAGGTTATTATGGATGAGATTGACCCGAACGAAGAAACCGACCTTCAGTTAGAAAACAACGAGCACCTTATCATTCCGCAAGGCGTAGAGGTGTATGAAATTAATGGTCCTTACTTCTTCGGCGCAGGAAACAAGTTTGAAGAAATTATGGCCTCTTTTCACGATCGCCCCAAAGTGCGTATCATACGTATGCGTAAGGTTCCGTTTGTTGACTCAACAGGTATTCATAACCTCATCAACCTATGTACCATGAGCGAAAAAGAAGGCATACAGATTGTATTATCGGGTGTAAACCCGTATGTTCATAAGGTGCTTGAACGTTCTGGTTTCTACCATCTTATAGGCGAGGCCAACATTTGTCCTCACATTAATGTAGCATTGGCACGTGCTAGAGAAATTACTGGTAAATAACGTTTCGATTATCTAACTCAAGTTTCAAATATCTCGGCATGCTGATTGTAAGCAAGTTTTTGCTAAACAAGCGGCAAAGCCGAGCTGAAAACTTGCGAAACTTGAAAATCAAAAAAGACAATGGAATATATGTCACAAGAAGGCTACGACAAGCTCGTAGCCGAATTGCATCAATTAGAATGTGTTGAGTTGCCCCTCGTGCGCGATGCTATTGCAGAAGCGCGCGATAAAGGCGACTTAAGCGAAAACTTCGAATATCATGCTGCAAAACGTGAGCAAGGTAGACTGATAAGTCGTATCAACTATAAACGCAAAGTGCTCGAATTTGCTCGAGTTATTGACAAATCGAAATTAAAACAAGATTGTGTAGGCCTTCTTAGCAAAGTTAAAATCACTAATTTGGTAAAAAATATGACAATGAGCTATACCATTGTCAGCCCGCACGAAGCCAATCTTAGTGAAGGAAAAATATCAATTAAGTCGCCCATCGCCCAAGCATTAATGAACAAAACTGTAGGCGATGTGGTTGAAGTGCGTGTTCCTGCTGGCGTCTTACGCTTGCGCATTGACAGCGTTGAGATATAGTATGAATAATTATCGCTCAGTACTTGCACCAAGTACTGCAGTAATCTCAAGCAAGTACTGCAGTAATCTCGTGCAAGTACTGGAGTAATCTCCATCAAGTACTGAAACAATAAAAAGCTTATTGCAGGATGATTACCCCCAAACAAAACTGTTTATACGAAACCTTATTAATGGCAAGGTTTCAGAAAACAGTCAAACGCATTTGTGCAGATTTTGGGGTAACGCCAAGACAAGATTGAGCAATAGCGCATCAATCTTTCCGTTCGTAAATAGCTTAATTGTACTATTTACGAACGGTAATATGAAAACATCCCTGTTTCACTTCGTATTTTACCCAACAACGGTTATTTTTTCGCATATCGTTAAGCACCTCGCTTAACACCCATTTCAGCGAATCGTTGCGCACTTGGCGACGTGCTGGCCCATCAGGATCTTGCACCGTTTTATACCTGTTATAGCACACATCAAAGGTAGTGCCATACAGATGGCAACTATTTTCCGTTGCATTAGCATTATGGCCACGTAGTTTTTCAATGTCGGCCTTACTGCGTAACACGCTGGTAACAATTATCTTATGCAAAGGAATTCCCTTTACTTGCAAACTATCAAAAAAATTGCGACCTATATCTTGCAGTAACACTGAGGCTTCTGGCACAAGGTAAGGAATACTACTTTTTAGCCTATCAACATGAAAGAAAGGGTTACTGGCTATATACACCAAATCTTTTTTCATATTTTCAGCCGCATGGCGGTCGGCTACTGGTTTCACACCCATTTTTTTAGCCGACGCTAATTGCACATCGTTTGCATCAGGAAAGGTATTACCAAAATGAGGTACACTATATATGCGGTGGTGTACTAAGCTACCATCAGCGTTAAAAAATAATCGAGTAGACAGTTTTCCTTGATAACGTTCAGGTACCTCAGGAGCTTCGGTAGCAGGTGTTTCAGCTACAGGTGTTTCAGGTGATGCCATTACTGCTACTGGAGTTGTGTGCAAGGCTTCATTTTTAACAATAGTGTCTTCTTTCACTGCTACCGTTTCAAGAGAGTCGGCAGCAGTATTCTTTGTATCATGCTTGGAGCCACCAGCTACCTCAGGAAATGCGGCACGCACAATGGCAAGCACTATCACACAGATGCCGAACGTCTGAAGATAGCGTTTCTTACTTATCAGTTTCATTTTGCGCTCCTTTCTATTATTTTAGTAGATACCAGCACGATGTGGTAAAGAAATTACGAACGTAAGTAAGATTGTAGAACGAACGCCAAAGCTTTCGTGGGCGCAAATTAAATTTTTGTTTATAATGCGGATTTATAAACCAAAACACACGGTCCTCAACCTCCATGCCACATTCTTTTATTAAGCGTTCGAAGGTTTCAATACTCGTGCGTGTTTGCTTTATATTCATCAATTCGTTTACGATATCATCTTTCTCACCAAAAGCTTTCAACAACGCCTTATAAAGACTTTTGGGCAACAGATGAATGAAAGGTAGATGAGAACACACCTTATTTCGACTAATCTGCTGATGTCCGCCAAAAGGCATTTGCCATGCTGGAAAACCTATAAACAAAATGCCTGTAGGCTTCAGAAATGCCTTCAGTTGTTTTAAAAAATCAGCTTTCTGGTTGATATGTTCAATAACATCATGCAGCAAAATAACGTCATATTTATCATCTGTATCTGTAGGAGGCGTACAAGCGAGAAAATCGCAACAAGTAAACGTAGCCTTGGGCGACACCTGTTTGAAATAGGTTTGGGCGTCGTTTATTCGGCATTGCGCAATGTCCATACCAGTTACGGTGCAGCCCATTTCAGCAAAGGGTACTAAATTGCCTCCATCACCACAACCCACCTCAAGCACTTTGCTTTGAGCAGTAATGTGTCGTTGTGTAGCTAAATATTTGACATAAAATTCACGTGAGGTGTTTTCCAACTCATGAAAATATCGTTGTCTGTCAAGATGTCTTTCTTGCATGTTCTTTTCGTTTTTCGTTTTATAAATGCAAAGTTAGCACAAATTATGTTTTCAGCCAAGGCTGATGCTCTGAAACTATGTTATTAAATATGATATTTACTCTTTCGTTGCGCCTTTTGAGGTGTATAGCTTCCTGAACCATCGCCCATGGGAACATATATTGAACCACCAGCCACCTTACGTCGATATTGGTTCCAACGCTGTCGTATACGTTCAACATAATCAACGGTTTCAGAACCTCGCATATAGCCATATTTCACAACGGGGTCGTTATAATATGAAGGGCTACTGAGTTTTAAAACAAACTCGCTAACATCTGACCACAGATATGGGTTCTTGCCATTTTTACGAGCTAAAGCCATCGCATCTCGCACATGAAAATGGCCGCCGTTATAGCTGGCTAACACAAAATTAATACGTTCGTTGCTGTTTCGCACATCATTAAATAAGCCATTTAGTCGAGCAATGTATCTTGAGGCGGCTTCAATATTTGCTTGAGGGTTGTATAACTCGGCTTCAGCCAATCCCAAGCTAGCTGCTGTTGAAGGCATAATCTGCATCAAGCCACGCGCTCCTGCCCAAGAGTAAGCTCGAGCATCAAATGTCGACTCTTGATAACATTGCGCAGCCATTAGGCGCCAATCCCATCGAGCACGTGGAGCATACATTTTAAAGTAGGTGTCGTATTGCGATATTTGTCCTTTCCCTACATTTAGCATAGGTGCATATACATGGCGATGTACGCTGGCCAATGAAAATGCAAAACGCTCTTCGCGTTTAACCTCAGCCAATATTGACGGCGTGTACCAATGATTTAACGAATCGGCCAACTCTTTGTTGCCAACTGATACGCACCATGCCGTATGGCGCACACTGTCTGTAGCACCACAATAAAGCAAATTAGGTTGAGTGCGTGGCAACTGAACAGCAGCCACATCGCCCTCACCGTTTATCAAACGACGCATTAAATCGGCTGTATCTTTACATACCTCCACGCGCAAACTAACACCTATTTTTTGAGCGAATTTCTCACAAATGAGATATTGTGTTCCCATCGTTTTCCCACGATAATCGAAATAGGTTTCTGAACCCGAAAAGGTGAGCATTATCAGTTCTCCATTTGCCAAGATATCATCATAGGAGAATTTTGAATTGTTCATCGTATCAGCCCCAACCTCATCTCCACCCACGGTTGTTCCCCATGGTGTAATGGTGGTGTTGTTACGATGTCCACAACTCGACATTGTAAATAAAAATGTAGATAATATGAAGAAATAAACTGTTCGCATAACTAATATCGGCAAAATTACTACATTTTTTTGGAATTATCATAGAAAAAGTGTACTTTTGCTATAATTTTTCACGAAAACAAGAAAATATGTTACGAATTGCAGTACAATCAAAAGGTCGTTTGTTTGAAGACACGATGGGGTTGTTGGCCGAAGCTGACATTAAAGTAAGTAGCAGTAAACGCACCCTCCTCGTGCAATCAACAAGTTTTCCGTTAGAGGTATTATATCTTCGCGACGACGATATTCCTCAGAGTGTTGCCGATGGCGTTGCCGACATTGGCATAGTTGGTGAAAACGAATACGTAGAAAAACACGCACATGCCCATGTTATTTCACGTTTGGGTTTTAGTAAGTGTCGTCTATCATTGGCCATTCCAAAAGAGATTGATTATCAAGGCGTTGAATGGTTCAATGGCAAGCGTATTGCTACTTCGTATCCTCATATTCTTGAAACCTACCTACAGCAGCATCATATTAATGCAGACATTCATGTTATCACTGGCAGTGTAGAAATAAGTCCTGGCATAGGCTTATCTGACGCTATTTTCGATATTGTAAGTTCGGGTAGCACTTTGGTAAGCAATAATCTGCGCGAGGTAGAGGTTGTTATGCAGAGCGAAGCACTACTCATTGCCAATCAACACCTAAGTACAGAGAAACAACAGGTGCTTGATGAGATGCTATTTCGTTTTAAAGCCGTACAATCGGCCTATGATAAAAAATATGTCATGATGAATGTTCCCAAGCAGCAACTCGACAAAATTATTGAGGTGTTGCCAGGAATAAAAAGCCCTACGGTTATTCCTTTAGCTGATGCCAATTGGTGTTCTATACATACCGTGCTTGACGAGAAACGGTTTTGGGAAATTATTGGCAAATTAAAAGAACTTGGAGCCCAAGGCATCTTGGTTACTCCTATAGAAAAGATGATATTATGAACATCATAAAATATCCTTCACAGGCTCAGTGGCAAGATATTGTCACCCGTCCGCATCTCGACACCACACAACTGAACGCCACCGTACAAAGTGTGCTCAATGATATTCGTACCCACGGCGATACGGCGGTAAAAAGCTATGAAGAGAAATTTGACCATGCTGTGCTAAGCACCTTACAGGTAACTGAGGCAGAAATAGAACAAGCTGAGCAGCAAGTAGATGACGAGCTGAAACACGCCTTACAATTGGCCCATGAAAACATTTACCGTTTTCATGCAGCCCAGCGTTTTGACGAGATACATGTTGAAACTGCACCTGGTGTAGAATGTTGGCAAAAAAGTGTAGCCATAGAAAAGGTTGGCCTCTACATTCCTGGTGGCTCAGCGCCCCTATTTTCTACGGTGCTGATGCTGGCCACTCCCGCAAAGATTGCAGGTTGCAAAGAAATTGTACTCTGCACCCCACCCGACCGTTCAGGCCATGTAAACCCCGCCATATTAATGGCCGCAAAAACGGCAGGTGTAAGTCAGATTTTTAAAATAGGTGGCGTACAAGCTATTGGTGCCATGGCCTACGGCACCGAAAGCGTTCCCCGTGTGAGCAAAATATTTGGTCCTGGCAACCAATATGTTATGGCTGCCAAACAGCACGTATGCGTTGAAGGTGTTGCCATTGACATGCCTGCAGGCCCATCAGAAGTGTGTGTTGTGGCCGATGCTCACAGCAATGCTGAATATGTAGCTGCCGACCTATTATCGCAAGCCGAGCATGGTCCCGACTCGCAAGTACTGCTCATTACCACATCAGAAGCAACCATCCATGCCGTCACACGCGAAGTAGAAGAACAATTAGCTTCTTTGCCACGCAAAGACATTGCTGCTAAAGCATTAGCTAACAGCAGATTTGTATTGGTACATAACAACAACGAAGCCATGGCGTTATGCAATGCCTATGCTCCCGAGCACCTTATCTTGGCTACCGATAATTACGCCGAATTGGCTCAACAGGTGGTCAATGCGGGTAGTGTTTTCCTAGGCAAATATGCCTGTGAAAGTGCTGGCGACTATGCCAGCGGCACCAATCATACCTTACCCACACATGGATATGCCATGGCCTATAGTGGCGTAAACCTTGACAGCTATATGAGAAAAATTACTTTCCAACATCTCGACCAGCAAGGCCTAAAATCAATTGGCCGAGCCGTAGAGCTGATGGCACATAACGAGCAACTTGACGCACACCGTAACGCTATGACCGTGCGGCTGAAAGATCTCGACATTAACCCATTTTTTTAAGATTAACATTATATGCGAACTTTACAAGAACTGCTACGCCCTAACATAAGCCAATTAGAGCCCTACAGTTGTGCCCGTAATGAATTCAGTGGAAAAAGCGCTCAAGTTTTTCTTGATGCTAACGAAAATCCTTATAACGCTCCTCTGAACCGATATCCCGACCCTTTACAAACGGAATTAAAACAACGCTTGGCACAAATAAAAGGTGTACAGCCAGAACAAATATGTTTAGGCAATGGTAGTGACGAAACGATCGATCTCGTTTACCGCTGTTTCTGTCGTCCAGGAAAAGATAATGTTGTAGCCATTGATCCCACATACGGCATGTATAAAGTTTGTGCCGATATAAATGATGTCGAATATCGTTCTGTACCTCTCAATACTCAATTCGACATTCAGGCCGAAGCTATGTTAGATGCAGCCGATGCTAACACAAAGGTAATGTGGATTTGCACGCCAAACAACCCTTCGGGCAATGATCTCAATGAGCAACAAATACGCATCATTCTCGACCTCTTTGACGGTATTGTCGTCATAGATGAAGCTTACTCTGATTTCACACACCGTCGTGCTTTCCGTTACGAGCTTAACAAATACCCTAACCTTATTGTGCTGAACACTATGAGCAAGGCATGGGCCTTAGCAGGAATACGCCTTGGTATGGCCTTTGCAAGTAAGGATATTATTGATGTATTTAATAAAGTAAAATATCCTTATAATATTAATTTGCTTACACAGCAGAAGGCGATGGATGCTCTCAACCATACACTTGAGGTAAGCAAATGGGTCAGCACTATCATTCTTGAACGCTCACGACTGATGGATGCTTTCACCCAACTACCTTCGTGTGTTAAGGTTTATCCCTCAAACGCCAACTTTTTCTTAACCGAAATGATTCATGCCAACGATATTTATAACTATCTTGTAAACAAGGGAATTATTGTGCGCAATCGTTCCCGCGTTTCGATGTGTAACAATTGCCTTCGCATTACAATAGGCACAAAGGCCGAGAACAACGAATTGCTCGCGGCCCTTAGAATTTATGATATCGAAAACAAAAAATGATTAAAAAAGAGGTAAAGTAAAAATCGCCAATCATTTTAAAACAAAGTCACTATCTTTATAACAATGTTAAATTGATAAGGAACAGGACTTAAAATTTTAAAAGGAAAAACTATTCGCTTAAAAATAAACTATTCACTTAAAAAGGAGAAACTATTCGCATAAAAAAGACGGAAGGGGAAAAACGAAAAAGAGGAAATAAACAGCAAAAATGGTAATATTTACAATATTATGTATAACGTTTTTTTATTTGAAAAAGTGTAACTTTGCCTTTGAAAACAATTGTTACGATCATACTAACGTATAAATCAAATAAACAATGCATAAGGGCAATCATCATAACAGCTTAACAATTAAGGCGAAAACGTTATTCTTATTTCTTCCTTTCGCTGTATCGGCTACACAAAGCCAGGCTACGTTGTCTGACAGCACCTACGTGCACCAAATAGAACAAGTAGTAGTGACGGGCAGTAATCAGGCTACATCACGCAACTTGCTACCCTACACTGTTTCGGTGGTGAACGCACGACAACTCGAAACAACGGGAAAGACCCAATTGTTATCTGCCCTTTCGGGGGTAGTGTCCAGTATGTTTGTATCACAACGAAACATACTGGGCTTTGGTGTATCTAATGGTGGAAGCGGCGGAATAAAAATACGTGGCGTAGGAGGTTCACCCACCAATGGTATACTGATGATGGTAGATGGCCAGCCACAGTTTGCGGGGTTATTTTCTCACCCAATAGCCGACTATTATACTACCGAATATGTTGATCATGTAGAAATTCTGCGTGGTCCAGGCTCGGTGCTCTATGGTTCTAATGCCATGGGAGGCGTTATAAACGTTATTACCAAAAATGCGCAGCATGACGGCATCCACACTACATTAAAATCGCAATATGGAAGTTATAATACTTGGCAAACTGCGCTTTCAAATATGGTGCGCAAGGGCCGTTTTTCATCTCTCGTTACGATGGGCTACGACCGTACAGATGGAATAGTAGAAAATTTCGACTTTAAACAGATAAACCTTTATGCAAAGATAGGATACGAACTCAGTCGTTATTTCCGCCTTTCTGCCGACTATTCGCTGGTTAATATCAAGGGCAATGACCCTATCTACGCCCAACTGCGCAATGCAAGCTACATCATCCATCAAAATATCACTCGTGGCGAAACATCGTTGGCTTTTTCAAACAAATATCCGAATACCGATGGTGCCTTACGGTTTTATTACAGCTACGGAAATCATTATATTGATGATCCTAAACATTTTCATAGTCTTGACGACCGATTCGGCATCATTGCTTATCAAAATGTAAACGTATGGCAACACGCTATGGGCACAATAGGTTTCGATTTTAATACTTACAGAGGGAAGATACCAATGTCAGGCGGCAGCACATCAGGAGCTGGAACCATTGAATATAAAAGCATTACAGAATATTCGCCCTATCTTACCTTACAGCAAAGCCTCTTTAATGACATTCTTATTCTTAATGGTGGCTTACGCATGGCAAACAGCGATAAGTTTGGTACACACTGGCTTCCACAAGTGGGCTTTTCGTTTCATCCTACTGAGGATTGGTGCTTGAAAGCATCAATGGCAAAAGGTTATCGCAATCCTTCTTTTCGCGAACTTTACCTCTATCCTCCGCATAATCCTGACCTTGATCCAGAAAGCATGATGAATTATGAGATAACAATAAACCATCGCTTTTCACGTTATTTAAATGCAGATATAACAGGCTATTTTGCTCAAGGTAGAAACATCATACAAACGCTGAACGGCAAGAACAATAATACAGGCCGTTTTCGAAACAAAGGTTTAGAACTGAGTGTAACCAGCCAACCCATAGATAAGTTATGGCTTCGTGCGTCATACAGTTATATGTATAGTTCGCTCAAAGAACTTACGGCAGCGCCTAAAAATCAATATCTCATAGGTGCCAACTGGCAACCCTTGCCTCGTTTCAACATCAATGTAGAGCTAAAAGGTGTGGGTGGTTTATATGTTGCCAATGAGGTAGCACGTGAAAATTACGCCCTTTTAAATCTTGGTTTTACCTATAATGTGACTTCATACATCGATTTATTCGGTCATTTCGACAATCTTACCGATGCCGATTATATGATTAATAATGGTTATAAAATGCCAGGAATAACATGTCTGGGAGGTTTAAAACTGAAATTATAATAAACATATATTTCGTATTATGAATAAGTTAAGAAAAACAAGAACAGCATTAGCAACAGTATTCTTTATACTTATCACTTTGCTGTTACTCGACTTTACAGGCACATTACACACATGGCTTGGGTGGATGGCAAAGATACAGTTCTTGCCCGCTCTATTGGCCATTAACGTAGGTGTTATATTAATGTTGGCAGTGCTTACACTTGTTGTAGGCAGAATTTACTGCTCTATCATTTGCCCGCTTGGCGTGTTGCAAGACATTGTATCATGCATTAGTGCGAAACGCCCTAAGAAGAAGCATCGCTTTAGCTACTCGGCAGAAAAACGTTGGCTGCGTTATGGCATCTTAATGCTCTTTGTTGTCGCTTTTGTGGCGGGTGTTGGGTCAATCGTGGCCTTGCTGGCACCATACAGTGCCTATGGTCGGATGGTACAAAATATTTTCCAACCGTTTTACATTGTAGGAAACAACGCCTTGGCTTGGATGGCCGAGCGTGCAAACAGTTATGCCTTCTATAGCCGAGATATCTGGGTGCGCAGTTTGCCCACCTTTTTCATTGCAGCTACCACCTTGCTGCTCATTGTAACATTAGCTTGGCGCAACGGCCGTACCTATTGTAACACCATTTGCCCCGTAGGCACACTGCTCAGCTTTTTAGCTCGCTTTGCATGGTTTAAGATAAGAATTGATAACGATAAATGTAACAAATGTGGATTATGCGCTCGAAGCTGCAAAGCCGCTTGTATCAATTCGAAAGACCACACCATTGATGCCTCACGATGTGTGGTCTGCGGAGATTGTATTGACCAGTGTCGACAGCAGGCGCTATCTTTTACGCACAATCGCAAGAAGAGCGTAAACGCCCCCACAACAACTGACGCTGTCAAGGATAAAGATAAAAATAAGAATAATAATAAGGATAAGGACGAAACAGAAACCGTAAACACCGCCCGCCGTTCGTTCATTGTAGGCACAACTATTGCCACCACCACGGCCGCATTGGCACAAGAAAAGAAGAAAGTAGATGGTGGCATTGCTGACATTATAGATAAACAAGCACCACATCGCGACACGCCACTCACGCCTGCAGGCTCACTATCGGCCCAGAATATGGCGAGACACTGCACGGCCTGCCAGTTATGTGTAGCCGCCTGTCCTAATGACGTATTGCGCCCTTCAACCAGTTTGTTAACACTTATGCAACCAACCATGAGTTACGAACGAGGCTACTGCCGTCCTGAATGTACACGATGCAGCGAAGCTTGTCCCACTGGCGCAATTAAACCCATCACGGTTGAAGAGAAGTCGAGCATACAAATAGGCCATGCCGTATGGATAAAGAAAAACTGCATACCTATTACCGATGGCAAAGCCTGTGGCAACTGCGCCCGCCACTGCCCCACAGCAGCCATCACAATGATAAGTTCAAACCCCGACAACCCATCGGCCCCAATGATTCCTGCTATCAATACCGAGCGTTGCATTGGTTGTGGAGCATGCGAAAACCTATGTCCAGCACGCCCCTTCTCGGCTATATATGTTGAAGGACACGAGGCACATCGACATATTTAACCAAAGCATTAATATGTCCAGTTAAATACATAAATATCAACATATTATAATATAACATTAAACGTAAAAACAATATGGTTAATAATATAAACAGACGACGTTTCTTCAAACTGGTGGGTGGAGGTACCTTGGCCACATCATCACTTCTTACAGCTTGTAGAAACCGAGGCACCATCAGCAGTGAGGGACATTATGGCGAACCACCCAAAGACAAGATGACCTATCGTATAAACCCGAAGACGAACGAGCGTGTTTCGCTTTTAGGTTATGGTATGATGCGTCTACCCGTTGTGGGTGGTGGCACAGGCAATGAGCATCCTAACGCCCCACTTGATCAGGAAATGATAAACCGACAGATTGACTATGCCTTGGAGCATGGCGTAAACTATTTTGACACATCGCCAGCTTACTGTCAAGGACACTCTGAAGCCGCTACAGGAACAGCCCTACATAGGCATCCGCGCAGTAGCTACTATATAGCGACAAAGCTCTCTAACTTTTCACCTGAAACATGGTCACGCGAAGCTTCACAACAGATGTTTGAAAACTCGCTGAAAGAATTAAAGGTAGATTATGTTGATTATCTTTTGCTACACGCCGTGGGTATAGGCGACGATGGAATGGACCAATTTCAGCGCCGATACATGAATAATGGCATCCTCGACTGGCTGGTTGAACAACAACAGAAAGGACGCATACGCAACCTTGGTTTCTCCTTTCATGGCGATATTGAAGTGTTTGATCTATTGCTAAAGTGGCACGACGAAGGGCGTTATCATTGGGACTTTGTACAGATAGAGTTAAATTATCTCGACTGGAACTATGCCGACGAGATTAATGACAGCAACACAGATGCCGAATATCTATACGGCGAGCTCGAGAAACGACACATACCAGCCGTGATCATGGAGCCTCTGTTGGGCGGTCGTTTAGCAAAAGTGCCCGACAACATTGTGGCAAAGATGAAAGAGCGTGAACCTGAAAAGAGCGTTGCCAGTTGGGCTTTCCGCTTTGCAGGCACACCGCAAGGAGTGCTCACCGTGCTAAGTGGTATGAGCTACATGGAAAACCTAAAAGAAAATCTGTGCACCTATTCACCGCTCAAGCCCATTAGCAAAGAAGAAAACGACTTTCTGATGACCATTGCTGACGATATTTACAATCTTAACACCATACCGTGCAACGAGTGCAACTACTGCATGCCCTGTCCTTACGGTATAAATATCCCAGCAATATTTGCCCATTATAACAAATGCATCAAAGAAGGAAACATGCCTAATAAAGGAGTTGAAGACCCCGATTATAAACGCGCACGTAGAGCCTTCTTAATAGGTTACGATCGTAGCGTTCCTAAATTACGCCAAGCCAACCACTGTATTGGCTGCGGACAATGCGTTGAACACTGTCCACAAGGCATACAGATACCTTCTGAGATGAGAAAGATTGACGAATTTACAGAGCAACTGAAGCAACAGGAGGAATGATACAATCACTTATCAACTTGCTAAAAAACGGACATCACGCTATCGTAATTGACAACGGCACAATTACTACCTACGACACAAAAGGCATTGCCACATTGCTACAAATGGTGAACCAAGATACCTCGCCCTTGAAAGGCGCCACAGTGGTAGACAAAGTGGTAGGTAAAGCAGCCGCTGCGCTAATGATATTGGGCGGAGTAACAAGATTGCACGCCTTACTCATTAGTGAAGGTGCACTCAGTTTGCTCTCAACCACAGACATCAAAGTAAGTTATGAGCAGCACGTGCCATATATTATTAATCGGACGAAGACAGACTGGTGCCCTATGGAACAAGCTTGTCAACACAGCCTAACGCCCGAAGATTGTTTAAAACAAATAAAGAACAAAATATCACAATTAAAATGACAAATACCACAGTAAGCCTCTACGCCTATAGCTATCGTGAGGCAAAAACTTATCTTATAGCAGCACTTTTCGTGCTCGGAAACATTGCCATGCCCCAATTGTTTCATCTCATGCCAAAAGGCGGTATGATATGGTTACCCATCTATTTCTTTACCTTGGTAGGAGCCTATAAATATGGGTGGCGCGTAGGATTGCTTACCGCCATAGCATCGCCTATTATTAACTCGGCTCTGTTCTCCATGCCACAACCAGCAGTAGTTCCTGCCATATTAATAAAGTCGGTGTTACTGGCCATAGTAGCAGGTTATGCTGCCAGTAAGTTTCAAAAGGTAAACATTGCATTGCTCATGGGCGTTGTTGCCTTCTATCAGTTTTTTGGCAGTTTAGCCGAATGGGCGCTTACGGGCAGTGCCGCAGCCGCTTTGCAAGATGTTCGCCTTGCTATACCAGGAATAACTCTTCAGATATTGGGTGGCTACATTTTCATTAAACATGTGCTACGTAAATAATTAAACCCAATGAAAGCATACACTTACATAGAAAAAGGCAAGTTTGCATTGACCGACAAACCACGTCCCCAACTACAAGATAGTACCGACGCTATTGTGCGCGTAACTTTGGGCAGCATCTGCACCAGCGACCTACACATTAAACACGGCAGTGTGCCCCGAGCAGTACCTGGCATTACTGTAGGCCACGAGATGGTGGGCGTAGTAGAGGCTGTGGGCGCTGACGTGCAAGGCATAAAGCCTGGCGACCGCGTAACGGTAAACGTTGAAACTTTTTGTGGAGAATGTTTCTTTTGCCAGCATGGTTATGTAAATAATTGCACCTCACCACATGGCGGATGGGCACTGGGTTGTCGTATCGATGGTGGACAAACCGAATATGTGCGCGTGCCACTGGCCACCCAAGGGCTGAACCGTATACCCGACAGCGTTACCGATGAACAAGCGCTTTTCGTGGGCGATGTATTAGCCACTGGCTTCTGGGCCGCTCGTATCAGCGAGATAACGAATGACGATACCGTTCTTATTATAGGTGCTGGCCCCACTGGCATCTGCACGCTTCTATGTGTGATGCTGAAACAGCCTAAACGCATCATTGTATGCGAACCGTCAGAACAACGTCGAGCCTTTGTTAAACAGCACTACCCTAACGTATTGTTAACCACCCCCGAGCAGTGCGCTGAATTTGTTAAAGCCCATAGCGACCATGGTGGTGCCGACCGTGTGTTAGAAGTAGCAGGAGCCAACGATACCTTTCAGTTAGCTTGGCAATGCGCTCGCCCCAATGCCATTGTTACCATTGTTGCCCTTTATAATGAAGCACAATTATTGCCGCTTCCCAATATGTATGGCAAGAACCTCACCTTTAAGACTGGCGGCGTAGATGGTTGCGACTGTGAAGAAGTGCTGAACCTTATCGCCCAGGGAAAGATTGACACCACACCGCTCATCACCCACCGTTTCCCCCTCAGTCGCATTGACGAGGCCTACCGTCTCTTTGAAAATAAGGAAGATGGCGTGATAAAGATTGCTATTTACAACGATTAATTACAACCGCTTAAAGAGGCCATTTTACGTGCCATTAAACACCACACAAATGAAGTCATTAACCATACGCCACACCCAAAAGGAAGATATTACACAGCTGCAAGATATTTTTGCCACTGCACGGCAATTTATGCTTGAAACAGGTAATCCTAATCAATGGGCGCCCGACTACCCCAGCACCCAACTGCTGATAGAAGACATTGAAAGTGGCGATAGTTATGTAATTGAAACCGTGAACGATGAAAGCGCTGATAATAGCACTGCGACCATTGTTGCCACCTTTGTGCTTCGAGGTGGCATCGACCCCACTTATAACACCATTTATGAAGGCCAATGGCTTAACGATGCCCCCTATGCCACCATTCATCGTGTGGCATCAAACCAACAGGTAAGAGGCGTGTTTAAAGCCGTTATGCGCTTTGCTTTACAAGCCTATGATAACATTCGTATCGACACCCACCGCGACAATCTTGTTATGCAACAGGCCATCATCAAGGCTGGCTTTAGGTATTGTGGTGTGATACATTGCTGGAATGGTACCGACCGCCTGGCCTACCAAATGCTTCGCCCGTAGCTCTTGCCCAATAGTTTTCCTTAAACTTGTCAGCGCGTTGGTTTGTAATGAGATCTTTTAATTACAGCTGTATGTCAACTACATACCAACCCCATAAGTGCTCTATCACGATAGATATAAACAATAAATAGCAGCCAAAATAACGATGGCCACGATGGTAATAACCGACTTTATCAAGCAGCCAGTCACCTTCTTTACCAGCATAAAGCCCACAATAAGCACTACAAGGCAGAAGATATAATAACCAAAATTTGTTGACATATTTCTTTTTTTGTTACTTTTTTATTTACTGTTACCATGCATATTTAATGCACGCTAACGCAATTTTTATCACTTTCTATTTGGCCGTAAAGCTGTTGTTAAACACGTGGCGGAAAGCAGCGGGAACAGGCGTATCAAACTCCATGCGCTCGCCAGTAATGGGATGCGTAAAGCACAACACGTATGCATGAAGACAAAGGCGGTGCAATGGGTCGTCGCCATTGCCATACTTCACATCGCCACAAACAGGATGGCCCATGTCAGCAGCATGCACACGAATTTGGTTCTTACGGCCTGTTTCAAGTTTAAACTCTACCAACGAATGTTCGGCAGTGCGATCAAGCACATAAAAATGGGTAACAGCATACTTGCCACCATTGTCGACAGGCGACGAATAAGTAACATATGCTTTATTGTCTTTCAGCCAGTTGGCAATAGTGCCCTCATCGTCTTGCATCTCACCACTAAGCACTGCCACATAACGGCGGTCGTAAACGATGTCGTGCCAATGGTGCTCAAGTATCTGCTCGGTCTCCATGTCTTTGGCATAAATCATCAGGCCGCTGGTGTCGCGGTCGAGACGGTGCACCACATGGGCGCGACATTTCTGTCGGCTCTTCTGAAAATAATCGTCAAGCACTGACTTAACGTTCAACGACGAGTGGCCAGCAGCCATCGACAAGATGCCAATATTTTTCTCTACCACCACAAGCCAACGGTCTTCATAAACAATCTTTACATAGCGACTCTTAAAGGTGTCGTTACGTTTGCTTTTGCTCACACTGATGGTCATACCTGCTTTTAGCGGATAATCGAATTGGGTTACCACCTTGCCGTTCACCTTGATACCATGACCTTTCAGCGTCAGTTTTATCTTGTTACGGCTGTCTGATAACGTGCGCAACAGATAATCGAGCAGCGGTGCATCTTCTTTCACCACATACTGTTGCACATCGTTTTTGTTACTATAATTGTTTCGCATTATTTTGATTTTCTCTTTTGAGTTGCAAAATTACTTAAAATAAATTGTAACAGAAAATTTATCTAAATAAAACACATAATATGTTGCTATTCTCATATTTAATATATATCTTTGCAGCATAATATTAACTCTTTAAAAACATTTCTATGAACAAAATTTTACGCTATTCACTCATGTCTCTGCTCATGTTGGTCTGCGGATCAATATTTGCACAGGACGCAGAAATTAACTTTAAAAAAGTTTTTGGTGCAGCTACTATCGGTATTAAAGGCGACAAGGTTGTTGGCGATATTACCATGACTTTCGCCCAAGGAAACTCTGGCACCGCACCAGCTTATAACAAGATGGGCGACATTCGCCTCTATGGTGGCTCAAGCGATAAAAAGATGGATGGTAACACTTTCGTTGTAAAAGGCAAGAAAAACATTACTCGCATCCAGCTCACTGCTTCACACCTTGATAAGTCATGGAATAAATTTGGCACAATCAAGGCATCTGTAGGCAATGTATCCGAAGATGCTAACCACAATATTATATGGACAGGCGATGCCCAAGAGGTGACATTCACCTCTATGCGTAATGCTTCTGAACCAGCTAATGCTACCCAGTTGCGTTACACCGACATGGCCGTTTACTATGCAGGCACAAAGGTGCTGGAAGAGGCTGGATTGCAGTTCTCTGAGGCTACTGTTGACCACGAGCTGGGCACCACATTCGTTTCGCCCACTTTCACCAAGAAGACTGACGCTACAGTTACCTTCACTACCGACAATGCTAATGTAGCAACCGTAAGCGCTGAAGGCGTTATCACCCTTGCTGGTGCTGAAGGCAAGGCCGTTATCACCGCTTCATGCGAAGCTACTAATACCTATAAAGCTGCTACCACCACTTGCACCATCTATGTAAACAAGTATAACACCTTCAAGAAGGCTACTGCTATTGAAAGTGGCAAGAAGTATTTGATGGTAGCTCAGCGCGATGGCAAGACCATCTACGGTATGAGTATTAACGAGACCTATAAATTTGGTCGTCTGAACGGAAAGATTCTTGATGGAACACTTGACGAGATTAAGGTTAGCAACCACTATGACAATACACTTACTTTTGAAGCTATGGAAGGTGGCTACTCAATGAAGGACTACTTAGGCAGATACTTCTACTTTGACACAGATGCTGCACACGACTCGTTCCAGTTAGACAAGACCAAGCCCTATGCATGGACTGTAGAGGCTCAGGCCGACGGCACCTTCAAAATTATGAACAACAATAAGTACATTCAGTATGGTAAAGGCACCTTTACAACCTTCAGCGGATATACTACCGCTCAAGATAAGGCCGTTATGCCTATGCTGTTTGTTCTTGACGAGACTGCTTCTGGCATCCAGGGCGTAAACGCTGTTAAGGTTCAGAAGAACAACGTACGTTACAACCTCGCTGGCCAGCGTGTAGACGACAACTTCAAGGGCATCGTGATTGTAAACGGTAAGAAGATGTTGGTAAAATAATTGATAAGACAATTGATAAAACAATTGGTAAGACAATTATAAATCGATTATAAATATGCAAATCGCATTGGGGCTACTACTCCAATGCGATTTTTTTTGCCTGTCTCAGTAGTTTTGCGTAATTTTGCATAACAAAATATAGACAATAATATTATAATGACGCATAATACTACTGACAAAATACACAAAACGCTTTATGTTAGCGACATGGATGGCACCCTTCTGACCAGCGAAGCTCGCTTGTCAGACAACACGGTGACCATGCTGAACACACTTATCGACGAAGATAAAATATTGTTCACAGTGGCAACGGCTCGCACCCCTGCTACAGCCCTTAATTTATTGGCTCCGCTTCACGCCAACGTGCCCTTTATCACGATGGCAGGCGCTGCATGGTGGGACAACCAAAAACAATGTTACACGCACATTAACAGCATCAATAACGATGTTATTGCCCAGTTGCTGCCCATTTATGCCAAACACAATGTTCACCCCTTTATCTACCGACTGGATGCCGACCAGATAGTGGTCTATCACACAAAGGAGCTGTCGGCCGATGAAGAAAAGTTTATACAGCCACGCATCAGTTCTAAACAGAAACGTTTGGTGCAATGCGAAACCTTGCCCGCCTATGAAGATACCCCTTGTGTTATTATCTTCAGTATGGGCAATTATGAGGCGTTGCGAAAAGTGGCCGACGAGGTAAAACGTTCAAAGATAAGTTGCTCGTGTGTATGCTATCGCGACAACTACGATAAAAACATAGGCGTATTTGAGGTGTATGCTGAAGGAACCACAAAGGCAAAAGCCATCAATGTGCTGGCCGACGAACTGGATATTGACCGCATTGTGGTGTTTGGTGATAATTTGAACGACCTACCTATGTTTCGCATTGCCGACTATAGCGTAGCCACGGGTAACGCCTTTGCAGCTGTGAAAGATGAAGCCTCAGAGGTAACCTATACCAACGATGAGGATGCTGTTGCACGGTGGATTGCTCACGATGTAGAACGACAGAAACGGTTGGCGCAAAAGAAAAACAATCACGAAGACGATGCTCTGCTAAAATGGAAAGCTACTCGCTTTTTATTAGCCTTAGCTGCGGTTTTAATGGTTTCAGTGGCCATCATAGTGCTAATGCTGCGCCCACATAACGAAACGCAAAAAAAGCTTACCACAAAGGCGAAAGACATGAAATCGATGCACGACGAAGCACGTACCATTGCCTCTGATAAAGAGTGGATTGAGGGATGCTGGCTAACAAAAACTCCCACTACCCAAATGTCGTTCTCAATACGTGGCGGACAAATTACCATCTCTGACAGCAACGATATGATTGACTCGGGCTCATACCAACTATCGGGCGACACCCTTCGCTTTAAAAACTATACATTCATTCTTGATCGCCCTAATTATTGCATCCGCATGAACAAAGACATTGTGTTTAAGCCAGCAGGTTATTATTATATTGTTGATTAAGATGTCATAGCTGCCATCGTAGCCTACGGTAAACAGCAAAACATAATAAAGCGTCCTCGAAAAGAGCTAACATTACATTTTTAGAATGTTCTCACTCTCTTCGAGGACGCCTTTCTATCTGATAAGCCCCAAAAATCAGAGCACACGAATAACGCGGATACCTGTCATTGACGGATGCTTCTGACTATAGCGATACAGTGTTTCCTTATCATCTACCACCTTATGAGCAAGCGATGAGGCATTAAGAAGATGCAAACCATCTTTATGCCAAATAGCGTAGCCCACGTGTGAAATATCAAGACCAGCCTTTTTGGTTGTAAGGGCGATGATGTCGCCATCTTTTACTCCCTTACGTAGCGCCTTTACGTTCTTAAGCATTTTGCTGGGAATAAACTTAAACGTCTTTCCGCTTACAGCTTTCTCGGCCTTACCTATTTTTTTAATAAACACTTTGTTATCTTTCAACATAGGATAATTGGCAGTGTGCTTCGTCATAAAGTTTACCAATACAGTTTGTGTAGCCGAATAAGGCGGAACAGGCCCTTGCACCTCTTTTACAAACCCTTTCTCTGTGTTACTCATAATCCACGATGAGAAATAGTGAAGACGTGTGGGGTATGAAACCTCGCCCTTATCATAGCGCATCATTCGTAGGTAGTGGCAGAAATCTTTAAACTTCAATTGATGGTTCTTAACACAGAGATACATGGCTAACACGTTTTCAACAAATGTTGTGCAATCAAGCTCGGTGCTGTTCACCTGAAGTTTCTCTGTTTTGTTGCGTTCAAGGGTTTGTGCCACATACGGCACCCCTTCAAGGCGCTTGCCAATGTAAAGGATGATGTTGCAACCCTTTGGCTGACGGGCTGCATCAGCAATAAGTTTTTCAATGCGCACACTATCGTTTTTAGTATAAACGATATCGGCCGCCTGTATTTGCAAGCCCACACACATCATCAAAAAGACAATGATACTTTTCAGATTTTTCATTTCACTTTTTTTAAGTTGATATTATTTTTACTGATTTCATCGAATTGATTACTTTCTTCCGATTTCATCGAATTAATTAATTATTTCTCTCGATTTTATCGAATTGATTATTTCCTCCGATTTCATCGCTACTATCTTTTTCCAAAATTCACGCCCACGTATATGTTTACGCTTCCGAAGATATTGTTTGTAGAAAACCGCTTCTTATTATAATTATACGAATGAAGAATGGTGTTGGCTCCTACATACCACTTATTGTTGTTCCATACCACACCAAAACGCCCCACTCCGTCGATATTGAAATTACGAATAGAGAAGTCGCGAAACGAAAACGCACTCCCTTCTACGTCGCTAATGGTTTTTTTATAGCCTAAAGCAATTGATAGCGACGAAGCGAAAAGCCAGCGGGGCGCAAACACATAATTATAGCCATAGCCACCCGAGATAGAAATATCGGTATATTTTACCTTACCGCTCACGCCTATCGGCCCGAGATACGTATCAGCCACATCTTGCCCTAAACGATCGGCTACAAGGTTTGTCATCTTTTCCCAATCTACCGAAAGACTATGCCGGGTGTAACCAATACCTACCATAGGCGAGCCACAACTGCGTTTTTGTACAGTGCTTTGACTGAAAGCTGCTGGGTATGAAAACTTCTTATGATTAAAGATATAATAAATGTTGAAGCCTACAATACTGGCCGACACACCATCATATGATACGTTCTTCAACGCCTTCGTATCGACATTATCGCCCAAAAAGGCTTTACGTATACGAAAATCGTCGCCAGTACGCCGATAAAACAAATCAACACCTATCTGTGAACTATACAAACTAAGATCAAACTCTTTTTTCTTATTGCCAGAACTGAGGTGATTAAGGTCGATAGTGTAACCCAAAAATATCCAGCGCCACCCTACATATGGACCTAACTTGACGGATGGTTTGGGCGAGAACGTAAAACTATTGCCATTATCGGTTGTCAAGCGATACATCTCATAGGTATTGGTGTTTTGCAACATCACCGTATAATTGTAGTGTTGTGACTCAACATAATTTGTGTCAACACGGCTGAAATCTTTGACAAACTCATACAAACGATGCCCCAAACGCTTAAAGGCGTTCGGTTTTGCTTGTATTTCTTCTGTTTGTGCGCACGCTGTTTGTGCAAGGAACAGCATAAACGGCAACAAGAAGAACCTTATTATGTCATAATGTTTCAGCATCAATACACTTATTACAATTTACCTAAGATACGATCCATCACCCAGTTGACGGGGGTTGCACTAACGCTGGTACATTCGCACACACCAATGCCCTGAAGGTCTTCAATAACCGACTTTATAATGGGCAACTGCACATACGGCGGATTGGGTACCACGATATTTGTAGTGCCCTCAGAGGTAATGAGGCGTATGGGACTGTACGTGTAAACCGAAAAACTGAGCGAACCACGCTCGCCAATAATTTCTATGCAATCGTCTTTAGCACTTTGATGGCCTACGAAGCACCACGAACCACTGCCTGGCAATCCGTTTTCAAATAGGAAGCATGCACTGATTGAATCTTCTGCTTTATACAGATGTGCACGGTTAGCACAATAGCCATGCGCTTTTACAATAACGCCAAAGAGCTCTTGTATGAGATCGAGCTGATGCGGTGCAAGATCATAGAAATAGCCACCTCCAGCAATATCAGGCTGCAAACGCCAAGGCAAACAATCGCGGCTGTTATAGTCGAGATCACGCGGTGGCACCGAGAAACGTATCTGTACATTGGTTACCTGGCCTATCGTTCCATCATTAATAATCTGCTTTACCTTTTGAAAATAAGGCAGGTAACGACGATAATAAGCTACGAAACACGGCACCCCTGTTTGTTCGCTGATACGGTTGATACGAGCACAGTCGTCGTAACTGGCTGCCAGCGGTTTCTCAACATACACAGGTTTGCCCGCCTTCATAGACATAATGGCAAAGGTGGCATGGCTTGAAGGTGGCGTGGCAATATAAATTGCATTTACATTGGGGTCGCTGATAAGCATTTGAGGGTCAGTATACCATTTCGGAATATTATGCCGTTTGGCATACGACTTTGCCTTTTCTGCATTGCGGCTCATCACTGCTTCAACGCTTGAGCCCTCAACCTCAGCAAAGGCTGGTCCCGATTTTTTCTCGGTTACCTCACCACAGCCTATAAATCCCCATTTTATCTGTTTCATTCTATATTTTCTTCTTTCGTTCAAGATACTAAATGCGGCTCACTTGCTTAACGCCCTTCACCGTGCGCAACTTTCTTAATAAAGCCTCGAGCTTTGAAGTGTCATCCAGTTGCACTGTAATATTTCCACGGAACAAGCCATCGTTGCTATCAATATTGATTGACCGCATCTCAATTTTATCTTCCTTCATGATGATGCTGGTGATATTGTTTACAATGCCAATGTCATCGTTACCCACAATACGTAGCGTGGTAGAGTATTGCGAAGCACCTTTCCCGCTCCAACGAGCCTTCACGATGCGGTAGCCAAAACGTTTGCGCAGTTCGGGTGCGTTGGGACAATTCTCACAGTGTATCTTGATGCCACCTGTTACTGTGACGAAACCAAAGACAGGGTCGCCATAGATAGGATGACAGCATTTAGCCAACGAATAGTCAACACCTTTAAGGTTACGGTCAATAACCAGCACATCGTCGCCTTCCTTGGTTTTATTCAAGTCGAGGCTCTCATAGTTGAACTCTTCTGCCGACCTTGGCGTATTGGCAGCGGGTGATTGTTCATGGTTGCGTAAGGCCACGTATTGCTCAATAACAGTGTTTGCATCAAGTTTTTCGTCAACCACCTGCTTATAGAATTCGGACGTTTCTTTAAAGCCCAACTTTTTAATCAGTTGTGCCATCAAGCTTTCATCCAACTCAATCTTTCTATTTTTCATTTTACGGGCCAACATCTCCTTTACATAAAGGCCGTCTTTCACCTGCGTTTCCTTTAGGGCAAGACGTATTTTGGCCTTTGCACGGCTGGTTTGTACAATATTTAACCAGTCGTTCTTCGGCTTTTGCGTGCTCTGCGTTAAAACCTCAATGGTGTCGCCCGAACGCAACGCCTCACGCATCGACACAATTTTACCATTTATCTTTCCGCCAATACATTTATTTCCTACACCCGAATGTATGTGGTAAGCAAAGTCGAGGATGGTGGCTCCCTTAGGAAATTTAAATAGGTCGCCCTTAGGGGTAAAGACAAAGACCTCGTCTTCATACAAATCCATCTTAAACTGGTCCATCACCTGAAGATCATCATTCGACTCTAACGCGGTTCTGATGCTCTTCAGCCAATCATCAATGCCTCCTGCATCGCCCTTCACGCCTTTATAACGCCAATGGGCAGCCAAACCACGTTCGGCAATATCGTCCATTCGCTCGGTGCGTATCTGCACCTCTACCCATTTGCTTTCGGGGCCTAACACGGTGGTGTGCAAACTTTCGTAGCCGTTCGACTTTGGCACCGACAACCAGTCGCGCAAGCGTTTAGGGTTGGGCTGATACATATCGGTAATGATTGAATAAACTTGCCAACAATCTTGCTTTTCCTTATTTATAGGCGAATCGATAATGATGCGAATGGCAAAGAGGTCATAAATGCCTTCAAAGTCGCACTGCTGTTTCTTCATCTTCTGCCAGATTGAATGTATACTCTTGGTGCGACCCTTCATGTGGAATTTCAGTCCGGCCTCTTCCAGTTTTTTACGTATCGGTTCAATGAAGCGACTGATGTAAGCATCTCTCGACTGTTTGGTGGCGTTCAGCTTCTCTTTTATCATGTAATAGGCATCGTGCTCGAGATACTTTAGGCTGAGGTCTTCAAGTTCACTCTTCAGTTTGTAGAGGCCCAATTTATGGGCAATAGGTGCATATAGATAGCTTGCTTCTTGGCTAACCTCTCGCTTCGCCTCAATGTTTTCAGTATCACGTATCTGGCGCATCAGGTTTACGCGGTCAGCAATCATGATGAGGATAACACGCATATCTTCAGCAAATGAGAGCAAAAGATTACGGAAATTTTCGCTTTCAATGACAGGGTTCTTGCTATACAGCTCATGAATGCGTACGAGACCGTGAAGGATGCGCCGCACTGACGGGCCAAACAGCTCGCCCGTTTCATCAATGCTCAGTTGGCCATTCACAACCAACTCGTAAAGCATTGTAGCAATAATGCCATCACGCTTTAACCCAAGTTCTTCAACAGCAAGTTCGGCTGTTTGCATACCTAACACCAAAGGATTTAGGCCAAACACATCACGATGTATTTTGCTTCCGTTAAGCGCATCTTTTATCAGGGCCATCAGCTTTTGCTCGTCGTCCTGAACAAGTGCTTCGCCTATCTTCTCTTTCAGATGTTTGGCTATATGGGTTATCTGTTCTTTCTCGTCAATCGTAAACTTCAATTTTTCCTCCATAACAACTGTGATTTTTGTTGGTGAATACAAATTTAGGAAAAAATATTGAAACAAGTGGCTTTTCTTAGATTTTCTTAAATAGACATACAAAAAAATCGGATATCTCACGACATCCGATTCTTAAAAACAAACTACTTAAAACTAATCTACTAAAACAAATCAAAAAAAATTATTATCGGAATATTGTTCCAAATTCATTAAAAGTTCTGACGCAAAGGTAGTTACTTTATACTGATTGACAAAATATTTATGCTATATTTTTACAAAAAACAAGAAAAGCAGTGCATTTTCTTACTAAATACACTGCTTTTGATAAGTTCAGTTTGCAATCTTCTAAAACAATTGTAATTAATTATTGTTTCATTAAAACACGTTATTAATTACATCATGCCACCCATGGCAGGGTTCTGCATAGGCATCTGAGGCTTTTCTTCGGGTTTGTCGCAAATAAGACATTCGGTTGTCAAGAACATACCCGCAATTGAAGCAGCATTTTCCAACGCAACACGAGCTACCTTAGCAGGATCAATGATACCTGCCTTGCGCAAATCTTCATATTCGCCCTTACGAGCATTATAACCAAAGTCGCCCTCGCCTTCGCGTACCTTCTGTACAACAACAGCACCTTCGCCACCAGCATTATAAACAATCTGGCGCAAGGGCTCCTCAATAGCACGCTCAATGATACGGATACCTGTTTCCTCGTCGGCATTGTCGCCCTTCAGGTTCTCGAGAGCCTTCTGTGCACGAATGTAGGTTGTACCACCACCCGTTACAACACCTTCTTCAATAGCAGCACGAGTAGCGCAGAGAGCATCGTCAACACGATCCTTCTTCTCCTTCATCTCAACCTCGCTGTTAGCACCTACATAGAGCACTGCTACGCCACCCGACATCTTAGCCAAGCGCTCCTGCAGTTTCTCCTTATCGTATGAGCTCGTAGTATTCTCAATCTCGTTCTTGATTTGAGCAATACGATCAGCAATGAGCTGCTTGTCGCCAGCACCATTTACAATGGTTGTAGTTTCTTTATTAACAGTAACCTTATCACAGGTACCACACATTTCAAGAGTTGCCTTGTCAAGGGTAAGACCCTTATCCTGGCTAATAACAACACCACCAGTAAGCACCGCAATATCTTCAAGCATAGCTTTACGACGATCGCCGAAACCAGGAGCCTTAACAGCGCAAATCTTCAAACCACCGCGTAAACGGTTCACAACCAATGTTGTAAGGGCCTCTGAGTCGACATCCTCTGCAATAACGAGCAAGGGACGGCCACTTTCAGCTGCAGGCTGCAAAATAGGCAAGAAATCTTTCAGATTGCTAATCTTCTGATCATAGATAAGGATGTAAGGTTTATCCATTACACACTCCATCTTGTCAGCATCAGTTACAAAGTAACCGCTCAAATAGCCACGGTCAAACTGCATACCCTCAACCACGCCAATGCTGGTATCACGGCTCTTGCTCTCCTCAATGGTGATAACGCCATCTTTAGAAACTTTGCGCATGGCATCGGCCAGCAACTTACCAATTTCAGGATCGTTATTAGCACTAACAGTAGCAACCTGCTCAATCTTGTCATAGTTGTCGCCTACCTGCTCGGCAGTGCTCTTAATGTGGTCAACAATTGTGCTGACAGCCTTGTCAATACCGCGTTTCAAATCCATAGGATTGGCGCCAGCGGTAACATTCTTCAAGCCCTCAGTAACGATAGCCTGTGTAAGAATGGTAGCAGTGGTTGTACCATCACCAGCATCATCGCCAGTCTTGCTTGCCACACTCTTAACGAGTTGTGCGCCTGTATTCTCAAACTTGTTCTCAAGTTCTACTTCTTTAGCAACGGTAACACCATCCTTCGTAATTTGCGGAGCACCAAATTTCTTTTCAATCACCACGTTACGACCTTTAGGGCCAAGTGTTACTTTAACAGCGTTTGCCAACTGATCGACACCTCTTTTCAGAAGGTCGCGAGCATCAAGATTATATTTAATTTCTTTAGCCATGATTATTCTGTTTTAAAAATTAATGGGTTTAATAATTATTTGTTTACCACTGCAAGCACATCGCTTTGGCGCATGATAAGATATTTTGTACCATCGAGTTCCAACTCAGTGCCTGCGTATTTTCCGTAAAGCACCTCATCGCCTTCTTTCAGCACCATCTTCTCATCTTTAGTACCATCGCCTGTGGCTACCACAGTACCATGCTGGGGTTTTTCTTTTGCTGTGTCGGGAATAATAATTCCACCAACTTTTTCTTCAGCTTGTGCCGGCAATACGAGCACTCTGTCTGCTAATGGTTTAATGTTCATAATTTCTTTATTTTTTTAGTTGTTTATATTTTCTTTTTCACTTTACAAATTACGAAAAGTGTGCCAATTGTGGTATGTGACAGATTTGACATGACACAACTGAAATTTTGTCAGCGACACTACTCTATCAACATTTCATAAACCACCCATTCTGTTATATTTAATAAGGTGTAATAAATACATTAAGTAGCAAGCCACATTTCTGTATAAATATACAACAATAAGGTAAGAAAGAGAAAGGCATCAAATTACAATCTGAAAGCATGGGTTTCACGTCGCAAACTCAAGCATATCACAGCCTGAAAGCATGGGTTTCAGGGCCTAAAACCCATGCTTTTGCAAATGAGGAGTATCAACTTTAAAAAGTGTAAGCAACACACCCATATTTTATTACGGTTTGTAAGTATTTTAACCTATATTATAATAATAGATGTAAAACCAAATAATGTATAAATATTCACTTTTGCTCTAAAAATGAATATTTATACAATGTTAGACATAAACTTAATATTATTACAGCATAAAAGACAAGATAGGCACAACGATACTATATTTATTTTGGCTATAGCCTTACATGGTTTTATATAAAAACACGACAAAATGATAATATTTACATGTTTTTTGTAGTTATTTAAACACTTTCATAGTATTTATATATGAAGAGTGCCTAATAATGACATGAACACGAAACAATTAAAGTAAACAGATAGAAAAATGAACATCGAAGAACAAAACTTCAGCCACCTCATCAAACGGCACAAGACTACTATCTATTCGGTATGTCTTATGTTTGCCAGTTGCCAGGACGAAGCTAACGATTTGATGCAAGAGGTGCTAATAAAGTTATGGAACGGCCGCAGCAGTTTTAAAGAACATTGCGACAAACGCGGATGGGTATGGAGAGTGGCCATAAACACATGCATTACTCAAGACAAGCGACGCAAGCGAAGAAAAAAGATACAGGTGCCTGTAGACCCAAACCTACTGACAGCCGACACGCCCGACTCTCGTCAAATGCAACAACTACATGAACGCATACGCAGCCTTGCGCCCTTCGACCGCGCCATTGTGTTGTTATGGTTAGAAGATTTATCGTATGAGGAGATTGGTAAAATAGTGGGCACTACTGCGAAAAATATCTCTGTACGACTTGTACGTATCAAAGAGCGACTGAAAAAGATGTAAATGATTAATTATCAACATATAATTATAAAAACAGAGTATGAATAAAATTGAACTTAACACCGAACTCAACATGCTGAAGGCTCAAATGCAGATATTAAAACAGCATATTGGCAACTATGAGGTTGTTTCAAACGAAATAATTGAAGCCACCACAAAAGAACAAGTAAAAAGCCTTATGGCTAAACGAGAATGGAATATTATAGGTTTTGTTATCGATATTATCATGGGTATCATATTTGTTTACGGAGGCGCTAAAGGTCTTTTTAGTTACCCCTTTACAATCGTTACAGTGTTATGGTGCCTCTTTTGGGCAATAGTAAACGTTATACAATATAAAGATAATTTGCGCGACCAACTACTTAATGCTACCATCATTAATGCTGTAAAAAATATAACATTATTGAAGCGCCGAAACTATCAATTGGGTATTGGCACTGCAGTAACAACCCTTGTATGGATTGGCTTTTTACTGCATGAAATAGGGAAAGAATTATTTATAAACCCAAACGCTTGTATTGTAACAGGCATTATTTACATTGTAGTAATTAGTAGTGTTGCGACACGCTTCTGGCGCATAGACCAAACTACGAAGCAAATGCTTAAACAAATAGAACAATTAAAAGAGGCGCATAAAGAAGAATCATAGACGCTGATACACGCAAAAGGCGCAGCGTCAAGAATGACGAATATGCAAGACAAAAAAAATGTCCGTTAAAGAAACAAAACCTAATAGGTTGTTTTTTAACGGACAGTAAGCAATTATTTAACCGTATTATTTTATATCGTTCAAATCGAGGAACTTACCCTTTGCCTTGCGTTCAGCAATAAGGTAATTAAGTTTTCTGCGACGGTTGGGTGCAATCCACTGTCGAGCAAAGATATTAGGAATGGCCACGCCAATGGCAATACACAAAGTGATAAGTGATGCCTTTACACCATTCGAGAATGCCTCGGTAAGCTCGCCCACCACACCTTGCATCTCTATCAAACCAAACAGAGCACGATACATCAGCACACCAGGAACCATCGGGATAACACTGGGAATACTGAGAATGTGGTGTGGCACATGGAACCAGTGAACAGCCTTGATACAGATAATACTGATAAGTGAAGAACCTACCAGCGAACCAATGATGACGCCTTGATCAAGACCGATATTATTATTGCTGGGGCCAAGATTAACGAAGTTGCGGGTGCATACGGCAATAATACCACCTACAGCCACTACAGCTAACAAACGTCTTGGAATATTGAAAATGGTAGAGAAGCCCATGGCCGAGACGGCAGCAGCAATAGCGTAAGCCCAGTAACTGTTATGGGGAACCATACTTAGGTTCTTGGCAAAGTTGTCGATACCACACACCTTAATAGCAACGGCAATACCAAACGACATAGCTACTACCATAAGCAGTGTGTTCAAGGCTCGATTTAAACCCATCTCAAAATGATTATCAAGCATATCGCTCACGAAATTTATGATGGGAACACCTGGAACAATAAACAAAGCACAAGCCATAAGTGGATGCCAAGGGGTATCGCTATGCAGTAATGAAGCCAAAGCTGCAGGAAGATGATCAGCTATCAAAGGAAACGACAAATATGCCGAAAGCCATGCTAACATGGTTGACACGAATGCCGCGATGGCAATATTAGCATAGCCATTTGACCCTAACTCGTTCAAGAAAGCACGTAAACGGAAGCCTAAAATTGCAGCTATTGAAGCATAAAAGAATGCTGTCCAGTCGCAACCGAACTGAATACAGAAACCTCCACAAGCAAAACCCGCTGCGATGGCCACTTGCCATGGTGTGTAGTTGCGTTTTGTGTTACCTATTTTTTCAAGTTCTTCTTCATATTTATCGAATGAATAGTCTTCTCGAATGGCTGTCCACGACAATCGGCTAAGAGCAGCAATAGTGGTCATATTAATACCATGGCGATTGCAACGCTGGAACTTTGAGAACGAGTGTTCTTCGTCACTAAAGTTAACCATCAACATGTTATAAGTGATATGAATATGCAACTTATCTTCAGGCAGACCTAAATAATCAGCCGTACGTTTCATGTTACGCAAGATACGGCTTGTATCGGCCGCACTTTCCACTAATAATTGTCCAGTACGCAACAGCAAATCAAGTCGACGTCTTACGTTTTTCTCAAAATTCAAATGTTGTGTTTCTTCCATACGTTTTTTGATGTTCTTAAAAAATAAGTAATGATTTCATGTTATCCTAACAGTCTACAAAGTTACAACTTTTTAATGAAAGGATAAAAGATGATGATAAATATTGTTTTTATCAAGCATAATTCTTGTTTTTCATCAAAAAACGCTATCTTTGCAGATGATACTGTAATTATTCGATTTATTAGGACAGGACAAATGAAAGATTTCTTAAAATATACGGCGGCCACAGTCACAGGCCTCTTTGCGTTCTTCTTAGTCACAGGCTTTTTTGCCATTATTAGTATAGTTGGTATGATTGCTTCATCCGACTCTTCACGACCTGTATTAAACAATTCGGTACTTGTGCTCAACCTCTCTGGAAGCATTGAAGAACAAGGCCAAGACGATATATTAGGACAAATTGCTGGTAACCAGTTTAAAAACATTGGCCTAAACGATATCCTTGACGCTATACATAAGGCAAAAAATAATGATAAAATTAAAGGCATTTATATAGAAGCTGGAGCATTACAAACAGGTTATGCCACATTACAGGAGATACGTGCTGCTTTAGCCGACTTTAAGACATCAAAGAAATGGGTTGTAGCCTACGCCGATAGCTACTCACAAGGAAGCTATTATGTAGCATCAGTAGCCAATCAAGTTTGGATTAACCCCAAAGGCTTGATTGATTGGCACGGTTTAGGCTCACAAACTATGTTCTTAAAAGACCTGTTTGCTAAATTTGGCGTACGTTATCAGGTAATGAAGGTAGGTAAGTTTAAGAGCTTTACCGAAACTTATACCGAGGAGCACATGACCGACGCAAACAGACAGCAGGTTAGCACCTTTATTAACGGTACTTGGAATAATATTCTTACAGCTGTGGCGACAGACAGGAAAGTGAGTCGCGACTCGCTTAATGCATACGCTGACCGTTTGATAACTTTTGAAGAAACCGAAAACTTAAAAAAATATCGTTTGGTTGACGACCTCGTATATGCTGATAACGTAAAAACCAAAATAAAGAAAATGATGGGCATCAAAGACGATGATGCCATCAGCCAGATAAGCGTAAGCGACATACTGAACACGCCAGAAAAGGTAAAAGGCGACGAAATAGCGATTTATTACGCCAGTGGCTCGATAGTTCAAAGCAACATAGGTGGGATGTTCAACCAAGAGCGCCAAATTGTAGCTACTGATGTTTGCAAAGATTTAGAAACATTGAAAGATGATAACAACGTAAAAGCTGTTGTTATACGTATCAACTCGGGCGGTGGCGATGCCTTTGCTTCAGAACAACTATGGCATCAGGTAATGGCTTTAAAAGCCAAGAAACCTGTAGTGATATCGATGGGCGATTATGCCGCCTCGGGTGCATATTACATGAGTTGTCCTGCAAACTGGATTGTAGCACAGCCTAACACGCTAACAGGCAGCATCGGCATTTTTGCCGTATTCCCCGATGCCAGCGGTCTGATAACGCAGAAACTGGGGGTAAAATTTGATGAAGTAAAGACAAATCGTAACAGCACCTTCGGAAACTTAATGGCTCGCCCACTAAACAATGAAGAAACACAGCTGCTGCAAGGATACATTAACCGTGGTTACAATCTGTTCAGAAAGCGCGTAGCCGACGGGCGTAAAATGAGCACTGATAAAGTGGAAAATATAGCCCAAGGCCGAGTTTGGTTAGGTAATGATGCACTTAAAATACATTTGGTTGACCAGTTGGGTGGACTTGACGATGCGGTGGCTAAAGCCGCACAGCTTGCAAAAGTATCCGATTACTACACCACTAACTACCCTGCTCCACTCGACTGGATGGATCAGCTGATAGGCGTTGCCTCGAATGGCAATAACCTTGACGAGCACTTACGTCTCACTTTAGGCCCACTGTATGACCCATTCATACAACTACGTCAACTTGACAAGCAAAGCATGCTGCAAGCACGAATACCTCTTGTTATTGATGTAAAGTAAGCTTATTCATCATTTAGCGTGGCTTGACGAGACCTAAATAAAGAAAGAAAAACTATATTCTGACTTTGTAATGCGAACAGAAGGTGATTTTATCAAAATAAACGAGTGGCTCAAGCCCTTGAGTTGGCTATATGGGCTGGGGGTGCGTTTCAGAAACACACTATTTGAAACAGGTGTTCTGAAAAGCAAAGCCTTTGCTGTACCCATTATCTCAGTGGGAAACATTACAGTAGGTGGCTCGGGCAAGACACCGCATGTCGAATACCTTGTCAACTTGCTGCATAACAAGATGCAAGTGGCTGTACTAAGTAGAGGTTACAAACGCAAAAGCAGGGGGTACGTATTGGCTCACGAAGACACACCAATGCACATGGTAGGTGATGAACCATACCAGATGAAAAGCAAGTTTAAAGACCTGTATGTAGCTGTAGACAAAAATCGCTGCAATGGCATTACGCGTCTTACGAATGATGAAGAAACAAAAGACACTGATGTTATCTTACTTGACGATGCCTTTCAGCACCGCTACGTAAAACCAGGTATAAACATTTTACTTGTCGACTATCACCGCCTTATCATCTACGATGAACTTCTGCCTGCAGGACATTTACGCGAGCCTAAAGAAGGAAAACGTCGTGCCGATATGGTTATCATAACCAAGTGTCCGAAAGATTTGAAGCCCATGGAATATCGTGTGCTCACACGCGCTATGGAGCTCTATCCTTATCAAGATTTGTTTTTCACAACACTGGTATACAAAGACCTGCAAGCAGTGTTTGGCGACAAGAAGCTTAAACTAACTCAATTAGAGAAGAAAACTAACATATTGCTGCTTACAGGTATTGCCTCGCCTCGACAGATGGTGTTAGACCTACAACCTTATGGAGCACATATCGTGCCATTGACCTTTGCCGATCATCACAACTTTAAGAAGTGTGATATCGAATCGATTAATGAGGTTTTCGACGCGATGCCATCGCCAAAGATAATCATCACGACCGAAAAAGATAAAGCACGACTTACTGATGTAGAAGGATTAAACGAAGAGGTGCGTAACGCACTTTACGCTTTACCTATAGAAGTACAGTTTATGCTCAACGGGAAAGAAACATTCAACAAAAAAATACTAAGTTATGTACGAAAAAATTCAAGAAACAGCATCTTGGCTAAAAGCAAAGATGACAACAAAGCCTGAAACAGCTATCATCCTTGGAACTGGTCTGGGCCAGCTTGCCACAGAAATTACTGATAGCTACGAGTTTTCTTATAAAGATATTCCCAACTTCCCCATCAGCACAGTAGAAGGACATGCAGGAAAACTTATCTTCGGAAAATTGGGCGGCAAAGATATTATGGCAATGGAAGGTCGCTTCCATTATTACGAGGGTTACTCGATGAAAGAAGTAACATTTCCTATTCGTGTAATGTACGAACTGGGCATTAAAACTCTGTTCGTATCAAACGCTTCTGGTGGCATGAACCCCGATTTTAAAATTGGTGATATCATGATTATTACTGACCACATCAACTTCTTCCCAGAGCACCCATTGCGCGGTAAGAACTTCCCCACTGGTCCTCGCTTCCCGGATATGCACGAAACCTACGACCATCAGCTCATCGCTCAAGCCGATGCAATTGCAGCAGAGAAAAATATTCGCGTGATGCATGGCGTATACGTTGGTGTACAAGGTCCTACATTTGAAACTCCTGCCGAATATAAGATGTATCACCGCTTAGGAGGCGACGCCGTAGGAATGAGCACCGTACCTGAAGTTATCGTTGCACACCATTGCGGAATTCGCACTTTCGGTATAAGCGTTATCACCGACCTCGGCCTGGAAGACACTGCCGTAGAGGTTAGCCACGAAGAGGTACAGTTAGCTGCCAACACAGCACAGCCTCTCATGACTGAAATCATGCGCGAAATGATTCGCCGCGCATAAAGACGCTTTAATATTTTAAATAAGTTAAATATACACCATTAGTTTCGCATGTCAATGACATGCGAAACTTTACTAAATTAGTAATGACAGACATTTCTAAACTAGGAGAGTTTGGGCTTATCAACCATCTCACAAAAGACATCAAACCACAAAACGCCTCTACCCTAAAAGGTGTGGGCGACGATTGTGCTGTGCTTTCATATCCTGATAGTAAAGTACTTGTCACCACCGACATGTTAATGGAAGGCATACATTTCGACCTCACCTACATCGATTTGAAACATTTAGGATACAAGTCGGCAATGGTAAACATTAGCGATATCTTTGCTATGAATGGAACACCACGCCAATTGGTGGTAAGCATTGCGTTAAGCAAACGGTTCTGCGTAGAAGATTTGGAAGAATTCTACTCGGGATTACGCTTAGCATGCGAAAAATGGAATGTCGATATTGTGGGAGGCGACACTACTTCTTCATACACAGGTTTAGCAATTTCGATTACTTGTATTGGTGAAGCAAAACCAGAGGACATTGTCTATCGTAACGGGGCTCACGATACTGATCTTATTTGTGTGACTGGCGATTTAGGAGCAGCCTATATGGGACTGCAACTACTTGAAAGAGAAAAGACCGTATATTATCAACAGGTAGACGAAGCACGAAAAAAAGGTGATAAGAAAGCATTAGAAGGATTGCAATATTTCCAACCCGACTTTGCTGGGCGTGAATATCTGCTGCAACGCCAACTTCAGCCTGAAGCACGAGGCGAAATAATTAAACGTTTGCGCGAAGCTAATATACATCCAACATCTATGATGGATATAAGCGATGGCCTCAGTTCTGAATTGCACCATATCTGTTCACAAAGCAACTGCGGATGTCGTATTTATGAAAAAAACATTCCAATTGACTACCAAACTGCTGTTATGGCAGAAGAGTTGAATATGAATGTAACAACCTGTGCATTGAATGGCGGTGAAGACTATGAGCTATTGTTCACAGTGCCCATTGGTGATCTTGCTACCATTGAAAGTATGCCCGACGTAAAATTAATAGGACACGTCACACGTCCTGAATTAGGCATGGCTCTCATTGCACGCGATGGATCTGAATTTGAACTTAAAGCGCAAGGATGGAACCCATTGGCCGACAACAAGAAATAGGCTGCATCTTATCCTATCCTTATAAAAATATTATTTAAACACATTGAACAAAACAAAGAAAAGAAATGGAAAAAGCAATTATCAATAGCTACGACGAGTTTGCAGCATTATTGGGCAAAAACATTGGCATCTCTGATTGGGTAGAATTAAATCAAGAGCGTATCAATATGTTTGCTGACGCCACACTCGACCACCAGTGGATACACGTTGACCAAGAGCGAGCAAAAGCAGAAAGCCCTTATAAACAGACCATCGCACACGGTTATCTCACATTATCTATGTTGCCATACATGTGGAACCAGATCATCGAAGTTAAGAATCTTAAAATGATGGTAAACTATGGAATGGACAAAATGAAATTCGGAACACCTGTGTTATCAGGACAAAGCATACGTTTGGTAGCCGACCTTCATAGCATTGAAAATTTGCGCGGAGTAACAAAGGTACAAATTAAGTTTGCTATTGAGATAAAAGACTGCCCCAAAAAGGCGCTCAATGGCATTGCCACGTTCCTCTATTATTTTGAATAAAAACATAATCTCCTCTTGCCCGAAACAATGCTAAGGCAAAAGGAGATTTTTATTTAAACAAACATACCACACTCAAAACAGCTGATTAGGAAGCGTTAAAAGCACTTAAAAAGACAATGGTCTTACTTCAAAACCGTGAAAAGTTGTGGTCAAATAAAAAGATTTTTGTAATTTAGCCCCGCGAAATATAACATCAAATTCAAGAGAAATGCCTACTCATAATTTTGTGACTATTGCAGACTTGAATAAGGACGAAATTATGCACCTTATTCAAATGGCTGCCGAATTTGAAAAACATCCCAACCGTGAATTGCTTAAAGGGAAAATTGTTGCTACACTTTTCTTTGAGCCATCAACACGCACACGACTTAGTTTTGAAACAGCTGCCAACAGACTCGGTGCTAAAGTCATTGGCTTCAGCGATGCTAAAGCATCAAGCGTATCAAAAGGTGAGACACTGAAAGACACGATACTGATGGTGTCAAACTACGCTGACGTCATTGCCATGCGACACTACATAGAGGGTGCTGCACAATATGCATGCGAAGTAGCCCCCATACCTATCATCAATGCGGGTGACGGTGCACACATGCACCCCTCACAGTGTTTGTTAGACCTCTACTCTATATACAAGACACAAGGCACATTAGAAAACTTGAATATTTACCTTGTTGGCGACTTGAAATATGGCCGCACGGTACACTCGCTTATCACTGCCATGCGTCATTTTAACCCCACCTTCCATTTCATAGCACCTAAAGAGTTGTCTATGCCCAACGAGTATAAACTGTACTGTAAAGAGCATGGTATAAAGTATTTTGAACACACAGCCTTTAATGAAAATGTAATCGCTGACGCCGATATTCTATACATGACACGTGTGCAGAAGGAACGTTTTTCTGACTTGATGGAGTATGAACGTGTAAAAAATGTCTATATCTTAAAGCGTGACATGCTAAAGAACGCCAAAGACAATATGAAAATCATGCACCCCCTACCCCGTGTGAACGAAATAGCCTACGATGTTGACGACGATCCACATGCCTATTATATACAACAGGCACAAAACGGCCTTTACGCCCGTCAGGCCATCTTCTGTCATGTATTAGGAATTTCGCTTGATCAGATTGTTAACGACAAGACTATTATCTCCTAAAAAGATAAGAACCTTCGTTTATATTTAACATCAAACCAAGAACACATTCATTTAAACAAGTATTATCAATGAGCAAGAAAGAACGCTTGGTGGCCGCTATTGAAAACGGCACCGTAATTGACCATATTCCAGCTGCCAAAACCTATCAGGTAGCCAACTTGCTTGAGTTGCAGAAGCTCAATACGCCCGTCACAATCGGCTATAATTATCCATCAAAGAAAGTAGGTAGCAAGGGCATCATCAAGGTTTCGGATAAATTCTTTACTGATGAAGAAATATCACGTCTCTCTGTTGTAGCACCTAAAATCGTACTCAACATCATACGCGACTATGAAGTAGTAGAAAAGAAAACAGTTGAAACGCCCAACGAATTACGCGGCATTGTAAAATGCAACAATCCCAAATGCATTACGAACAATGAACCCATGCAAACCGTTTTCCACGTTGTTAACAAAGAGCACGGAATATTAAAATGCCATTATTGCGATAAAGAACAAGATATAAACAAAGTAACACTTGTTTAAAAAGTGTTGACCACAACAATGGCTATCTGAAAGCCACGTCAACCAAAAACAAGATTATTCATTTAATATTATAATATATGAAAAAGGACAAGGCAATTTTCGATCTTATTGAGAAAGAACACCAGCGTCAGTTGGAAGGAATGGAACTGATAGCAAGCGAAAATTTCGTCAGCGACGAGGTTATGGCAGCTATGGGATCTTACTGTACAAACAAATATGCAGAAGGTCTGCCTGGAAAACGTTATTACGGTGGCTGCGAAGTAGTAGACGAAATAGAAACACTTGCTATTGAACGTATCAAAAAACTATTTGACGCTGAATTTGCCAACGTACAACCTCATAGTGGTGCACAAGCAAATGCTGCTGTATTATTGGCAGTTCTCAATCCTGGAGATACATTTATGGGCCTTGACCTTTCTATGGGTGGACACCTTAGCCACGGAAGTCATGTTAACACCAGCGGAATACTGTACAATCCTGTAGCATACACACTGAATCGAGAAACAGGACGTGTTGACTATGATGAAATGGAACGTTTAGCAAAGGAGCACAAGCCAAAACTAATCATTGGTGGTGGCTCGGCTTATTCACGCGAATGGGATTATGCTCGTATGCGTAAGATTGCTGACGAAGTAGGAGCACTACTTATGGTTGACATGGCACACCCCGCCGGACTTATTGCAGCAGGACTGCTTGACAACCCCGTTAAATTTGCTCATATTGTAACCACAACAACACACAAGAGCCTTCGTGGCCCACGTGGTGGTGTAATTCTTATGGGTAAGGATTTCGAAAATCCTTGGGGAAAGAAAACGCCAAAGGGGCAAATCAAAATGATGAGCCAATTGTTGAACTCGGCAGTTTTCCCTGGCACACAAGGCGGCCCACTGGAACACGTTATTGCAGCAAAAGCGGTAGCATTTAATGAAGCATTGCAACCTGAATTCAAAGAATATGCAGCACAAGTAAAGAAAAATGCAGCTGTGCTTGCAGACGAACTGATAAAACGTGGCTTTGACATTGTAAGTGGTGGCACTGATAACCACTCAATGCTTGTTGACTTACGTGGTAAATACCCCGAATTAACGGGAAAAGTGGCAGAAAGTGCTTTGGTATCAGCAGGTATTACTTGTAATAAAAACATGGTACCCTTCGATTCTCGTAGTGCCTTCCAAACATCAGGAATACGTCTTGGTACGCCTGCCATCACAACACGTGGCGCAAAAGAAGACCTCATGGTACTCATTGCAGAACTGATTGAAGAGGTTCTTAATGCACCTGAAAACGAAAACGTAATAGCAAACGTACGCAATAAGGTAAAAGATACAATGAAGGACTATCCTCTTTTTGCATACTAAAATAGAAATGTAACATTTACTATATCCCGAGAGAAAGCGTAGAAACTTTTAATTGTATGGTTTTCGCTCATTCTCTCGGGATATTCTTTTCTCGTCAGCATTTTCATCTATAATAATCACAAAACGCCATCGCTTTATGTTACAGAGCATTTTTGTAGGAATAATTGTAATTGTAGCACTTGTCTATTCAGCCCACCGCATATATAAAGTATTAAAACATGCTGGCAGTAGTTGCTACAACTGTCCAATAAAAGACGCTTGTAATAATAGAAATAAGGAACAGAAAGCACCGAAATGCAATAGTAAAAGCATAAAAACAAGCGAAAAGCATTGTTTTGAACAAAAAAAGTAGATAAAAGTTTTGGTAGATACGAATTAATATTGTACCTTTGCAACCGCAAATCAGAAATGACAGCCATGGTGCCTTGGATGAGTGGCTTAGTCAACGGTCTGCAAAACCGTCTACGGCGGTTCGAATCCGCCAGGCACCTCGTAGAAAGCAATCAACAATAGTTGGTTGCTTTTCTTTTTTACAGATATCATAATTAGCCTTCTTGGTCAAGCAAATTTTCTATTTCCCCCACACACATAATCCACTCTTCATATGCAATAGATACTTTTGCGATAAAAACTTTTTCTTTTTTTTACTTATTCTTTTTCTACATCAAATATTATTTCTGGCTTTTTATGTTTAACTTTGCATTGAATTATATAATAACTGTCTCTTATACACATCTGACGCTGCCGACGAAGA
>ERZ1026852.156-NODE-156-length-47950-cov-13.784925_pt1 | contig 47950 bp, 44 predicted proteins | sample MGYA00380156_ERZ1026852 | MGnify/ENA primary metagenome ERZ1026852 (study PRJEB33269, sample SAMEA4719792) | human gut metagenome | biome: human-associated habitat; feature: organic feature; material: feces | place: Cameroon | collected 2013-10 ...
CAGCGTCAGATGTGTATAAGAGACAGGTAATTACCTTGTCAGCAAGAGTGGGTTGTTTTTTATTATTAATATTTGCTATTCATAAATAAGCTCCTCTATATGTGCAAGAACATCGTCTATGTGATTTACAACTTGTTCATTATTGAATCGTATAACAGAAAAACCTATTTTGTTCAGGTACTCTGTTCTTACATCATCAAGTGCTTTTTGTTCATCAGTGGAATGGTATTCACCATCGACCTCAATAACAAGCATTTTTTGTAAACAGGCAAAATCAACGATATAATCGCCAATGATATGTTGTCTTCTGAAACGAATGGGCCGCGGATAACATCTTAACCGTTCCCATAACATAGTTTCAGCTTCTGTCATCTTTGCTCGGTTCTTTCTTGCATTTTTCTTTAATAACAGATAAATGTCTGGCGAAGATGTTTTGAATTCTGGATCATCTATACTCATTTCAATGTTATCTTATTAATGCAAGAAAACCACAAGCTTAAAGAACTTTTTATTAATTCAATAATGCCCAAGCAATATGATTTCTCATAAGTTTAATAATGACTTAAGCTAAAAGGACATATCACTCCCCTCTCCAACGGGGAGGGGAAAGCCGCGTAAGCGGCGCGGGGGAGGGGCTTTACTTGTTATTCGCCTTATAATACTTAATCAGTTTGGGCAGCACCTCTTCTACAGTACCTGTGATGACATAGTCGGCAATTTTGTTGATGGGAGCCTCGGGGTCGCTGTTTACAGAGATGATGATGCCCGAGTCTTGCATACCAGCGATGTGCTGAATTTGTCCTGAGATGCCACAAGCGATGTAAACCTTGGGATGCACGGTAACGCCTGTCTGACCAATCTGACGGTCGTGGTCGCACCAGCCAGCATCAACGGCGGCACGGCTGGCACCTACCTCGCCATGAAGCTCTTTAGCAAGCTGGAACAGCATGTCGAAGTTTTCTTTCGATCCTACACCGTAACCACCAGCTACCACGATGGGAGCGCCCTTGAGGTTGTGCTTGGCAGCCTCTACGTGGCGGTCGAGCACCTTTACCACAAAGTCGGCTTGGGGAACATACTTGGCAACGTCCATGTAAGCCACCTCGTGCTTGGCCTCGCCTTCGTAGATAGCCTTCTGCATCACGCCGCTACGCACGGTAGCCATTTGGGGGCGATGGTCGGGGTTAACGATGGTGGCCACGATGTTACCACCGAAGGCGGGACGAATTTGATACAACAGGTTGTCATAGTGGGTGCCTGTTTTCTTGTCGTCGTAGTCGCCAATCTCAAGCTCGGTACAGTCGGCGGTAAGGCCGCTGGTGAGCGATGACGATACGCGAGGACCAAGGTCGCGGCCAATAACGGTTGCGCCCATGAGGGCTATCTGCGGCTGCTCTTCCTTGAACAGGTTAACAAGAATATCGGTGTGCGGAGCCGATGTATAGGGGAACAATCCTTCAGCATCGAAGACAAAGAGCTTGTCGACGCCGTAGGGCAAAATCTGGTCTTCTACCTTGCCTTTGATGCCAGTGCCGGCAACGATGGCATTGAGGTCAACGCCAAGTCGATTGGCGAGCTTGCGGCCTTTGGTGAGAAGTTCTTGAGACACCTCTTGTACCTGAGTGCCTTCTATCTCGCAATATACAAATACGTTGTTCATTATCCAATGATTTTTTCGTCCAACAATTCCTTTATCAGGCCCTCGATGTCGGCGTCGCTGCCAGTAAGGGTCTTGCTCTCTTTAGCCTGGAACACAATGTTCTTCACAGCCTTTACCTTGGTGGGCGAGCCACTGAGGCCACACTGCTTCGGGTCGCCATCGACGTCGGCCACGGTCCACTGGTTCAGGGTAAGGTACGGACGCTCGTCATACAGATAGTTGTAGGCATCGTCGGCCTGGCGCTCCATAGGAGCAGTGGCACGCTTATATTTCATCACGAGTTTGGCGTTGCAGGGGCGGCAAGGAGCGGCACTGCCTGTAACGGTAACCACGAGAGGAAGGGGTGCCTCTACGGTCTCAACACCACCATCAATGTGGCGGCGTATGGTGAGCTTGCCATCTTCACACTTGGTAATCTCTTCGGCATAGGTCACCTGTGAGAGGCCCAGCTTCTGTGCTACCTGGGGGCCCACCTGTGCGGTGTCGCCGTCAATGGCTTGGCGTCCGCCTATCACTACGTCAACATCGCCTATCTTCTTGATGGCGGTGGCCAGTGCGTAAGAGGTGGCCAGGGTGTCGGCACCAGCAAACAAACGGTCGGTCAGCAACCAGCCTGTGTCGGCGCCACGGTACAAGCCCTGACGTATTACTTCGGCAGCACGGGGAGGACCCATGGTCAATATTCCTACAGTGGAGCCAGGGTTCTGTTCCTTCAGGCGCAGAGCTTGTTCCAATGCGTTCAAATCTTCGGGGTTGAAGATAGCGGGCAAGGCGGCACGATTCACCGTTCCTTCGGCGGTCATGGCATCCTTTCCGACATTTCTCGTGTCGGGTACTTGCTTGGCAAGTACAACAATTTTCAAACTCATAATATATATTATTATTGTAAAATATTCGAAATGCAAAAGTAACAACTTTCTGTTAGGCAGCCAAATATAAGGCTTGAAAAATGCTCAATCGGTCTTTGCTTGTGCACGTTATTTGCACAAAGCGCGCGTTTTGTGCAGTGTCTTTTTTATGTTTTTGTGTGTGAACGGATGCCTTGTTCAAAACTTTATAAATAAAAAAAGTGCCGTAACAATAACCACAGTGGGTTTTGTTACGGCACTCTCTCTTTATGTATAATATATATAATAATGTGTTTTTCTTACATTATTATATTTGCTTTATCACAAGCATGATGGTATGCGCTGTGCCACAAGGGTGAAAGCAAACGTGGGTTTAGAATTCAGCCGACTTGGGTGTGCGGGGGAAGGGGATGACGTCGCGAATGTTCTGCATACCTGTTACGAACAGGATGAGGCGCTCGAAGCCGAGGCCAAAGCCTGCGTGGGGGCATGAGCCATACTTGCGGGTGTCGAGATACCAGTTCATATCCTTCATGGGGATGTTGCGGGCTTCAATCTCGCCCATCAGCTTGTCGTAGCTCTCTTCACGCACCGAGCCACCAATAATCTCGCCAATCTGCGGGAACAGCACGTCGGTGCCCTGAACGGTCTGGCCGCTCTTGCCACCGAAGCCCGACTCCTGGTCATCAATCTTCATGTAGAAGGCCTTGATGGCTTTAGGATAGTTGGTCATGATAACGGGGCGCTTGAAGTGCTCCTCAACCAAGAAGCGCTCGTGCTCAGAGGCAAGGTCGTCGCCCCACTCGCATGGGAACTCAAACTTCTTGCCGTTCTTGATAGCCTCTTGCAAGATGCGTATACCCTCGGTGTAGGGCAGGTGAACGAAGTCGGAATTGAGCACACCCTGCAAACGCTCGAGCAAGCCCTTGTCGATCATCTGGTTCAAGAACGCGAGGTCGTCTTTGCAGTGCTCTAAGGCCCAACGGATACAGTATTTGATGAAGTCTTCTTCCAGTTCCATCAAGCCGTCGAGGTCGAGGAAAGCCACCTCAGGCTCTACCATCCAGAACTCGGCCAAGTGGCGCGGTGTGTTTGAATTCTCGGCACGGAAGGTAGGACCAAAGGTATAGATGGCGCCCAAAGCAGTAGCTCCCAGCTCGCCTTCCAGCTGTCCGCTCACGGTCAGCGAGGTCTGCTTTCCGAAGAAATCGTCGCTATAATCAATCTTACCGTCTTCTGTCTTCTTCAGGTTATAGAGGTTCTTGGTGGTTACCTGGAACATCTGTCCTGCACCCTCACAGTCGCTGGCGGTGATAAGCGGTGTGTTGAAGTAGAAGTAGCCATGCTCATGGAAATAGGTGTGGATAGCCATTGCCATGTTGTGGCGTATGCGCATTACAGCACCGAAGGTGTTGGTGCGCAGACGCAGGTGTGCATACTGGCGCATATACTCGAAGGTTTGGCCCTTCTTCTGCATGGGATAGTCTGACCCACACAGGCCATATATTTCAAGGCTGTCGCATTGTATCTCCGATGTCTGGCCCTTGCCCTGGCTTTCCACCAATTTACCTGTGGCGCAAATACAAGCACCTGTAGTAATTTGCTTGAGCATTTCGGCATCAAACTTGGCGGGGTCAACCACAATCTGTATGTTCTTGATGGTTGAGCCGTCGTTCAGCGCGATAAAGTCAACAGCTTTGCTGCTGCGGTGAGTGCGTACCCAACCTTTTACGCAAACGTCTGCTCCAAAATCGGTGCGCATAAGCGCATCAACAACTTTTGTTCTTTTCATTGCTTTTATTGTTTCTCTATTTTCGCATGTCGTTACAACATGCTGTAAGTAAACAAGTGATATTATTCAAACGCTCCCATGCGCAGCATCTCTACCTCTTTCTCGGTGAGGAAACGCCAGTCGCCACGACGGAGGTTCTTCTTGGTGAGGCCAGCAAACTGCACGCGGTCGAGCTTCACTACGCGATAGCCGAGGCTCTCGAAGATACGACGCACGATGCGGTTCTTGCCGCTATGAATTTCGATGCCCACCTGGCTCTTATCGGTGTCGCTGGCATATTCGATAGCATCGGCCTTGATTTCGCCGTCTTCCAGCTGTATGCCAGTGGCAATCTGCTGCATGTCGTGTGCAGTAACGTTCTTGTCGAGATATACGTGGTATACCTTTTTCTTCAAGAATTTAGGATGGGTGAGCTTTGATGCCAAGTCGCCATCATTGGTGAGCAGAAGCACACCCGTTGTATTGCGGTCGAGACGACCTACGGGGTAGATGCGCTCAGGACATACGTTTTGTACCAAGTCCATCACCGTCTTACGCTGTTGTGGGTCGTCGCTGGTGGTAACATAGTCTTTGGGTTTGTTCAGCAACACATATACTTTCTTTTCAAGTGTTACAGGCTGATCGTGGAACTTCACCTCGTCGGTGCGCATCACCTTTGTTCCCAATTCGGTAACCACCTCGCCGTTAACGGTTACTACACCTGCCTGGATGAATTCGTCGGCCTCGCGGCGGCTGCATACACCAGCATTAGCCAGGTATTTGTTCAAACGGATGGGCTCGTTGGGATCGATGTTTATATCTTTATATTCGATGCGCTTCTTCATGCTATACTTAGCATTGGGATCGTAATCGGCAGTGCGCTGACGATAGCCGCCATGCTGACCGTAGCCACCACGCTGCTGGCCATAACCTCCCTGAGGGCGCTGACCATAACCTCCCTGAGGACGCTGACCGTAGCCGCCCTGCTGACGCTGACCGTAGCCACCCTGCTGACGGGGCTGGTAGCCACCCTGCTGACGGGGCTGATAGCCACCTTGCTGACGGGGCTGGTAGCCACCTTGCTGACGGGGCTGATAGCCGCCTTGCTGACGGGGCTGGTATCCACCCTGCTGACGGGGCTGATAACCGCCTTGCTGGTCGTCGCCACCCTGGTTGTAACGAGGGCGATAGCCGCCCTGCTGCTGACGGGGCTGGTATCCACCTTGCTGGTCGTCGCCACTCTGGTTGTAACGAGGACGATAACCACCTTGCTGCTGGCGGGGCTGATAGCCACCTTGCTGACGGGGCTGATAGCCGCCTTGCTGCTGACGGGGACGATAGCCACCGGCATTGCTTTGCAAACCTGCGCCAAAGCCTTCGGGGCGGAATCCGCCTTCGTCGCCACCCTGTGTGCTCTTATCAGAACTGTAGGTGCGTTGTGCATGAATGCGAGGACGCTGTGTGCGTGTTCCATTACTGCTGTACTCGCGTTGGTAGCTTCCTGTTGAGCGTGTGTAACCTTGTACGCTGTCTTTCTTCTCTGCAGAATTCTCCTGCATCTTGTTTTCTTCTCCTAATTCCATTTCTTCAGAGTTTTTTTTCTTGGCCTCACGGCCATGGTTAATAAATCTTTTTTTTTTAAATGATTTGTAATTAAAAACTTATAGTACTATAATATATAATGTGTTTACAATTAATATTTAGTCTGTTTCGTCTTACTATATTTTTCAAGTTTTGCATGCCTTCGACATGCGCTTACTAAACAAGTTTTCTTTTTTTCTATTGCTGAACGGCTTAAATGCCTGTATAGTTGTGCGGTGTGATAGCCATGAGCTCGGCTTTTACAGTATCGCTTACGTTCAAACCCTGGATAAACTCGTGGATGGTTTCCTCGGTCATCTTTTGGTTGGTACGTGTCAGCGCTTTCAGCGCCTCGTAGGGGTGGGGATAAGCTTCACGACGCAAGATGGTTTGAATGGCTTCGGCCACCACTGCCCATGTGTTGTCAAGGTCGGCAGCAATCTTTTTCTCGTTAAGGATCAGTTTGCGCAAGCCCTTCAAGGTGCTCTCGATAGCAATCACGCCATGTCCGAGGGGCACACCAATGTTGCGCAGCACGGTCGAGTCGGTAAGGTCGCGTTGCAGGCGGCTTACGGGCAACTTCTGTGCCAAGAACTGCAGCACAGCGTTGGCAATGCCCAGGTTTCCTTCCGAGTTTTCAAAGTCGATGGGGTTCACCTTATGTGGCATAGCGCTCGAGCCTACCTCGCCAGCCTTGATCTTTTGCTTGAAGTATTCCATAGAGATATACATCCAGAAATCGCGGTCAAGGTCGATGATGATGGTGTTGATGCGACGAATGGCATCAAACACGCCGCCCAGGCAGTCGTAGTTGCTAATCTGTGTGGTGAATTGCTCGCGCTCAAGGCCCAGCTTCTCGCTCACAAACTTATTGCCGAACGCCTTCCAGTCGTATTGCGGATAGGCTACATGATGTGCGTTATAGTTGCCAGTAGCGCCACCAAACTTGGCGGTCAGCTTGCAAGCCTTCAGCTGGTTCAGCTGCTCGCTCAAACGATAGGCAAACACCATGATTTCTTTACCCAGGCGTGTGGGCGATGCGGGCTGTCCGTGGGTCTTGGCCAGCATGGGCACATCTTTCCACTCTTCAGCATATTGCAGCAACTGTTGCAGCAACTCTTCTACCAGCGGATAGTAAACCTGCTCCAGTGCCTCTTTAATAGAGAGGGGCACGCTGGTGTTATTGATGTCTTGCGAGGTAAGACCGAAGTGGATAAACTCTTTATAAGCCTCCAGACCTCCTATCTTGTCAAATTCTTCTTTGATAAAATATTCTACGGCCTTCACATCGTGGTTTGTCACCTTTTCGATGTCTTTCACACGTTGTGCGCATGCCTCGTCAAAGGCAGTGTATATGTTGCGCAGGCGTGGGAACAAGTCGTGATTGAACGATGCAAGTTGCGGAAGTGGTAACTCGCAAAGCGTGATAAAGTATTCAATCTCTACGCGCACTCGGTAACGAATGAGTGCATACTCAGAAAAAAAGCCTGCCAAAGGCTCTGTCTTTCCTCTATAACGGCCATCTATCGGCGATATAGCTGTCAGCAAATCTAGTGTCATAAGATGTTATAATCAGATTATGGTGCAAAATTACATATTTTTATCTAAACTATTATCTTTATGTAAGAAAAACCGTTGCTTTTTATCCTTTTTTAAAAGGTTATGGGTCGATACGCCTTTTGTCCCTTGTCAAGTGTTTCAATACAATCTCGCAAAAATATAATGAAAAGCTTATGTCGAAAGCAAGATTTTTTATACTTTTGCACAAAATCTCCACTATTATGGTATACAAATACGATTTTCTGATTATTGGTGCCGGAGTAGCCGGCATGAGTTATGCCCTGAAGATAGCACGGGCACACAAAGGCAAGATATGCCTCGTATGTAAAACCACGCTCGATGAGGCAAATACCAAGTTTGCACAGGGCGGCGTAGCCAGCGTAACTAATTTGGCAGTAGACAATTTTGATAAACATATTGAGGACACCATGATTGCTGGCGACTACATCAGCGATCCCGCCGCCGTGGAGATGGTGGTGCGCAATGCCCCCGAGCAAATCAAAGAGTTGGTAAACTGGGGTGTGAACTTCGATCGCAAGGCCGACGGTGCCTTCGACCTTCATCGCGAGGGTGGCCACTCTGAGTTTCGTATCCTTCACCATGCCGACGATACCGGTGCCGAGATACAGCGTGGCTTGATGGCTGCTGTGCGCAACAATCCCAATATTGAAGTTCGCGAAAACCATTTTGCCGTGGAGGTTATCACCCAGCACCACTTAGGCATTGAGGTGACACGTCGCACACCCAATATCGAATGTTATGGCGCCTATGTGCTCAACCCCGACACCCAGAAGGTAGACACTTACCTCAGCAAGGTTACCCTGATGTGTACGGGTGGCTGTGGTGCCGTGTACCAAACCACCACAAACCCCGTTATTGCCACTGGCGACGGCGAGGCTATGGTGTATCGAGCTAAAGGCACGGTAAAAGACATGGAGTTTGTACAGTTCCATCCCACCGCCCTTTATCATCCTGGCGAGACCCATCCTGCCTACCTCATTACCGAGGCTATGCGTGGTTACGGTGGCATCTTGCGTCTGCCCAATGGCGAGAGTTTTATGGAGAAATATGACAAGCGCCTATCGTTAGCACCGCGCGACATTGTGGCCCGCGCCATCGATAAAGAGATGAAGATACACGGTCTTGACCACGTGTGCCTCGACGTAACCCATAAAAACCCCGAAGAAACCAAGCACCACTTCCCCAATATCTACCACAAGTGTCTGAGCCTGGGCATCGATATCACCAAAGAGTATATCCCCGTGCGCCCCGCTGCCCACTATATGTGTGGTGGCATCTTAGTCGACCTGCATGGCGAGTCGTCAATCCACCGCCTATACGCCATTGGCGAGTGTGCTTGCACAGGCTTGCATGGTGGAAACCGTTTGGCCAGCAACTCGCTCATCGAGGCGGTGGTATATGCCGATGCTGCCGCTAAGCACTGCCTTGAGGTGGCCGACAAATATACCTTCAATACCGACGTGCCCGAATGGAACGACGAAGGCACCATGACCAACGAAGAGCGCGTGCTCATTACCCAAAGCGTGAAAGAGGTGGGCGAATGTATGAGCAACTATGTAGGCATTGTGCGTAGCGACTTGCGCTTGAAACGTGCCTGGGACCGCCTCGACTTGCTGTATGAAGAGACCGAGTCGTTGTTCAAACACGTAAAGGCCAGCCGCGATATTTGCGAGCTTCGCAACATGATTAATGTGGGCTATCTCATTACCCGTCAGGCTATTGAGCGCAAAGAGTGTCGTGGTCTGCACTACACCATCGACTATCCCGTACACGCTTACGACAACAAGTAATACGAAGAGATAGACATTTTCTTCTCTACTACATTTCAATACTGGTGAGGGTGTGTCAAAATAGGAGTTAGAGGAAGTTAAGAAGAAGTTAATCCATCTACGATGGATGGAAGTTAACAGACAAATGCTTTATTTTCAGCAATTTATACATATGTCCGCTAACTTCTGTTAACTTCGGGCGAAGCCCAAACTTCTTTTAACTTCTATTTTGACACACCCTCACCATTTTTGTATAATAACATTGTTCTACGCTGGGAGGATGGGGCGCGGAGACCCTCATCCTACTAAGCAAACCATAGTAGAACAGGTGCCTCTGTGCCCTGTTCTCCAGCACCCATTTCCTATCTTCAAGCTAACACACAAAAGATACTAGAATAAGCCCACGACAGCAAAACAATGAAGAAGAGCGCGTTGTAGCCTCTAAGAAATAACAATTTTTGATACACATTGCACCTATTCCAATTATTTTATATAAATTTGTATGGTTTAAGGTAGAACAGCGTCTTTACGCCACCTTCGCCACCCTATCTTTAGAAAACGATAACATCAATAAGACAAAGCAAAGAAGCAAGATACGCATAAAATGATTGATAGAGCCACCGTAGAACGAATAAAAGATGCCGCCAACATTGTTGAGGTAGTGTCAGAGTTTGTCACGCTGCGTCGCAGCGGGGCCAACTATAAGGGCTTGTGCCCTTTTCATAACGAGAAGACCCCCTCGTTCTACGTGTCGCCAGCACGAGGCACCTGCCACTGTTTTGGTTGCGGAAAGGGCGGAAACCCCATCAGCTTCATTATGGAGCACGAGCAGATGACCTATCCCGAAGCCCTGCGCTGGCTGGCTCAGAAGTATCATATCGAGATACACGAGCGCGAACAAACCGACGAAGAAAAACGCGAACAGAGCGAGCGCGAGAGCATGTTCATCGTCAACGAGTGGGCGGCCGACTATTTTAACAACCTTCTGCACGACGACCCCGATGGCATAGCCCTCGGTATGCAATATTTTCGCTCGCGTGGCTTCCGCGACGATATCATCAAGAAATTTCGTCTTGGCTACGACCTCAACGACCGTCATGCCCTTGCCAATACGGCCCGAAGCAAAGGCTATAATGAAGATTTCTTGCTGAAAACAGGCATCTGCTACCGTAACGACCGTGGCGAACTGATTGACCGCTATGCAGGTCGTGTGATGTTTCCGTGGATAGGTGTGAGCGGAAAGGTGGTGGGCTTTGGTGGCCGACTGCTCGATGCGCGCACCAAAGGCGTAAACCAAAAATATGTCAACTCGCCCGATAGCGAAATATATCACAAAGACCGCGAGCTATATGGCATCTATCAAGCCAAGAAAGCCATTGCTAAAGATGACCGCGTGTATATGGTTGAGGGTTATACCGACGTTATCTCAATGCACCAGTGTGGCATTGAAAACGTGGTGGCCAACTCGGGCACGGCGCTCAGCCTGCACCAGATACACATGCTACACCGCTTTACCTCAAACATCACGTTGCTGTATGATGGCGACGCGGCAGGCATACACGCCGCCTTGCGTGGTACTGATATGCTGCTATCTGAGGGCATGAACCTAAAGGTGCTACTGCTGCCCGACGGCGACGACCCCGACAGCTTTGCACGTAAGCACACGGCGGCCGACTTTAAACAATATATTGAAGAGCACCAAACCGATTTCATGGAGTTTAAGACCGACCTCTTGCTCAAAGGCGTGCGCGACCCGCTGAAACGCTCAGAGGCCATCAACTCGATCGTGAAAAGCATCTCGCTGGTGCAGAACCAAATTCTGCGCGACACCTATCTGCACGACTGTGCCGTGCGCATGGGCATGAACGAGGCCACACTGATCAACACCATGAACAAGTTTATACGCGAGGGGCGCGAGGCCAAAACGCAACCCACCGTAGGTCCTGAGCCGCCCTCGGCCATACAGGTAGCACCGCCCACCGCCACCGTGGCCTCGCCGCTGCAGCAGGCATCGAAGGTTGAAATGATGCTCACCGCCATGGTGATACGTCATGGGCACGAGGTGATATACGACAATGTTGAAGATGCCGATGGCAACCTCATCAGCCTGAACGTGGCCCAATATCTTGATTATAACCTGAATGTCGACGGGCTGAAGTTGTCTAACCCCATCTTCGCACGCATCCTTCAAGAGGCGGTGCAACATTCGCTTGATGCCGACTTCAATGCCGAGCGCTTCTTCATCCATCACGAAGATATCAACATCAGCAAGGTGGCCACCGACCTTAGCACCGACCGCTACCAGCTGTCGCAGCACACGCAAAACGAGGCGCAGCCTTTGAACGAACAAGAAAAGCAGTTGCGCGCTGCCGAGCACATTGAAAACATCAGGAAACAGCTTGAACACCTGCTCAACGATTTCCGTATGGACTATCTTGAGCACCACCTGAAAGAACTGCAAAAGCAGATAGCAACGCCAGGTATTGCCACTGACCGCCTGCAAACCCTCATGACCGAATATAAGGAGGCACAGGGGCTACGCAATAAGTTGGCCAAAATGTTAGGCAACAATATCGTAGTATAACCCCAACGGTGTGCCACAAAAACACACCATAAAACATTATAAACATGAATAATTTTTTTCTATACATACTGGCCGAACTGATTGTTGTAGCAGTGCTGGCGCTATCTTTTTTGGCGATTAAACGCTTCTTTCAGAAACGCAAAGAACAAAGCCAAGAAGAAGAGAAGGCGGTGCCCTTGGCCGCTGTTGAAGACATCAAGGCCGTTATCAACGATATGCTGTCTGACCTGAACACGCATGGCGAATGGAGCAATGACGGTAAAGAGCACACCCTGCACTTTACCTATCAGGGCGGACACTTCAATATCAATATCGACGAAGAGCATCCCATAGCACACCTCACCTTCTTGTTCTTCTACGATACCACCATCGACATGATTGACAATGTGCGCACAATGATAAACCGTTGCAATACCAACACCGATCGTTGCCGCTTTGTTTACACCATCAATAACGAAGAGGCCACCATAAACGTGCACATACAAAGCGATCTTATTGTGAGCGCTCGAAGCAGCGCCCACGAACTGTCAATTCTGCTGAACGAGATTTTTGTGTGGCGCAACATCTTCATACAGCACATCACACAGCAGCACACCCTGCAGCGCACAGGTGGCCTTACCTCCGATCCCGAAAAGTTTCAAGCACACGATGGCTTTCTCGCGGCCATGCTTACCGAACAGTTGTTGGCTTATCAGCCATCAGTGCAGAACCCTATATGCACCCCTCAGCAGCCGTTCACGCTGCAACGTCTTTTTACCGATGTGCTCGATATACACACATGGCAGCCCCGCACCATGACTGTTGCCGTGCCAGGCCAGGCTTGGCAAGACGTGCCCACTGATAAGATTGCCCACTATCCGCTCACCACCAGTGGCCTCTTGGTGGTGACGTTTACTGATGTCAGTGGTCGTGAGCGACGTCTTAACATCGACATTAGCAAGACGGCTTCGACCAACGAAACACGCTACTACCGCATTACCACCACCCTGTTTCCGCCCTCCGACAACACGCTTGAGCCTGAAGAGTTTAGCTTTGTGCAACCCACCATGCAGAGCATCCGCATAGGCGTTGATGTGTTGGAGCCACAACAGCAGGTGGCCAAACGTCGTTATCTGTGGAAAGAGGCCGTTGAAGCCTATCGTAAAGGCGAGCCTATGCCCACCGACGACAATGGGCAGGCCGTGCTCTTTCATCCGCAGGCCGATGTGTTTGATGCGCTTTATCTCGGCTCGACGCTGTTCCACCAAAAGCGTTTTGCCGAGGCCATTGCGCCCCTGCGCTTCGTTTATCAAAAGCTGAACGAAGATGCTTACTACAACGTGGGACAAAATTTGCGCACCTATCTGCATATTTGCCGCATGCTGGCTGCTGCCTATGCCCAGACAGGACAAAACGAGTGGGCCATCTTCTACAACGAGATTGTTGCCATGGGGCCGCCCACGCTCACCATTCACTCCGAGTTTTTGCGCGTGTTGCTGGCGGGTCATGATGCCCGACTGATGCCCGTGATTAGTAATCTTGAGACCGACCTCATGAACTATCTCAATGCCCACGCCCCTAACGACGATGACGATGACGATGATGCCGACACCGACAACTACGACAGTCAGCTACAGTTGCTCTTTCGTGTAAAGTTGTTTAAGGCACATGTCTTTGCCGACAGGCGGCAGTTTGTTGAGGCTGAACGCCTGTTATCGTCGTTGAAAAACGAAAACGACAAGAACACCAGCGACACGACACGCGAAACAAACAACACGCTGCTGCAAAACGAGTGGGGCTATCTGCAGCGCAAAAAAGACGAGCATGCCGACGAGAAAACGCCACCACGCCCCGCTTCTGACGCTCTACAAAGCGATAACAATGTAGAAAACAAACAATAATAACAACCATTGTCTTCAATAACAAATAATATGTATTATATCGAGAAAACCTTTGAGGTGTCGGCTTGCCATCGCCTTACCCTTTCATACGAAAGCAAGTGTGAACAGCTGCATGGACACAACTGGATTATCACCGTCTACTGCAAGTCGGACACGCTGAACGCCGATGGCATGGTGGTCGACTTTACCCACATAAAACAAAAGATACAGCAAAAGCTCGACCATGCCAACCTAAACGAGGTGCTGCCCTTCAACCCTACGGCCGAAAACATGGCGCGCTGGATTACGGAACATGTGCCTCACTGCTACAAGGCGCGTGTGCAAGAGAGCGAAGGCAATGTGGCTGCCTACGAGGTTGACAACTTCAAATAAAAGCTTTTACGAAAAGATTGATTTTTCACAATGAAACGCATTAACGATATCTTCTATTCGCTGCAAGGCGAGGGCCGAAACACAGGGCGCGCCGCTATCTTTATACGCTTTGCGGGCTGCAACTTGCACTGCTCGTTTTGCGACACACAGTTTAACGAATATCGCGAGATGACCGACGAGCAAATTCTTAACGAGATAGCACAATACCCCTCGCGCTTTGTCGTGCTCACAGGGGGCGAGCCCACCCTGCAGGTAGACGAACCTTTCCTTCAGTTGCTGCACGCCCACGGCTACGAGATAGCCATGGAAAGCAATGGCACCAAGCAGCCACCTAAAGGCATCGACTGGCTTACGTGTTCGCCCAAAGGTAAGGTGGCCATCTCACATTGCAACGAACTGAAATGTATTTTTGATGGCGATGCCAGCCATATTATCACCTATGGTATTGAGGCCGAATATTATTATCTGCAGCCTTGCGATGTGGGCGATGCGCAACGCAATGCCCACATCACGGCGGCCTGCATAGCCTATATTGAGCAGCACCCCGAGTGGCGCCTGTCGTTGCAAACGCACAAGCTGATAGGTTTTAAATAAGAACAACAAACACCCTGCGCACCATGCTTCTTTTACATTTAATCTTTTTAAGCATCTACATCATCATCGTCGTGGTTTGTATGGTCGATGTGCTGATGGAGAACCGTCAGCCTGTGAAAACTATGGCGTGGCTGATGGTGCTTACCTTTGCGCCCATTTTGGGCATGGTGCTCTACTTCTTTTTCGGACAAAACACGCGCAAAAAGCGCCTTATCAGTCAGCGCAGCATCGACCAGCTTGATAAGCACTCAATGCTGGGCTTTGTTGAGCAAAGGCATTTACACATACCTGAAGCGTATCGCACCCTTATACAGCTGTTTACAAACCAAAGCCTCGCATTGCCGTTTAAAGACAACGAGGTAGACATCTATACCAGTGGCTACGATTTTTTTCCTGCCTTGCTGGCCGATATTAGCGCGGCCCAGCACCACATACACCTCGACGTGTATATTTTTGAAGACGACGCCCTGGGACGCTTGGTGGCCGATGCCCTCATTCATAAAGCCCTCCAGGGGGTAGAGGTGCGCCTCATTTACGATGATGTGGGATGCTGGCAGGTGCCCAGCAGCTTTTTTGAACATCTGCGCGAGGCGGGTATCGACGTGCATGCCTTCATGCCCGTAAAGTTTCCTGCCTTTACCAGCAAGGTTAATTATCGCAACCACCGCAAACTGTGTGTGATCGATGGCACCACTGCCTTTATAGGTGGCATGAACATAGCGCGCCGTTATGTGCAGGGGCGACGCAACCGCCCTTGGCGCGATACGCATCTGCGCATTAGGGGTGGCGCCGTGTATGCCGTGCAGCGTGCCTTCTTGCTCGACTGGTATTTTGTTGACCGCACCCTCATCACTCATCGCAAATATTATCCGCCCATCACCACCGCGCAAAACAATTGTTTGGCACAGGTGGTAACCAGTAGCCCCATTGCCCTGTGGCCCGATATTATGCAAGGCTATGTGCGCATACTGCTCGAGGCACGACACTATGTTTATATCGAAACGCCTTACTTTCTACCCACCGAACCCATTCTCTTTGCAATGCGCACAGCAGCCATTGCGGGGGTAGACATTAAACTGATGGTGCCACGCAAGAGCGATGCAAAGCTGGTTGAGTGGGCATCAACATCTTACCTGCGCGAGGCGCTGGAGGCGGGCATCACCATCTGCCTGTACGAAGATGGCTTCAATCATAGCAAGCTGTTGGTGTGCGACGATATGTTGTGTACCTGTGGGTCGACCAATGTCGACTTTCGTAGCTTTGAAAACAATTTCGAGTCGAACATCTTCTTCTACGACCGCGATATGGCTCTACGCTTTAAACAAATATTTACTGCCGACCTTGAACACTGCACGCTGATAGAAAATGTGGCCGACCTACCACATCGCAATTTTGGGCAACGCTTGTGGGAGTCGGTGGTGCGTTTGCTGTCGCCTTTGTTGTGAAACATCTTATCTAACGAGCAGTAAGTGTTGTTACAATAGTTTAAAAATATGTGTTTTCAGAACGTATATTAATATATTATGTGTAATTTTGCACCCTGAAAAGGAAAAAGAAGATTTAATAAAGAGGACATCAGTAAACGAATGTTAGAAACATTAAGCCAATATGACGCCAGCCTTGTAGTATGGCTGAACAGCTTTCACAATACTTTTTTTGATAACATTATGTATCTCGCATCAAACAGATGGATGTGGGTGCCCATGTATGTTGTGCTTTTTGCCGTAACACTGATGCATTTCGGCTTGCGAAAGCGCACATTGGCAGTGTTGGCTCTCTTTGCCATCACCATCACGCTGGCCGACACCGTTTGTGCCGACTATATACGCCCCTTCTTTAGCCGTCCGCGCCCCACACAGCCCGATAGCGGCATCAGCACGCTGATACATACCGTGAACGGCTATCGCGGTGGACATTATGGTATGGCATCGTGCCACTCGGCCAACTCGTTTGCGCTGGCCACACTGGTTATGTTGCTGTATCGTTTGCGCCGCCTCTCGGTGTTCATCTTTATTTGGGCCGTGCTACATACCTACACACGCATTTATCTGGGTGTGCATTACCTGGGCGATATTGTGGTGGGCGGCTTCGTGGGCGCCACTATTGCTTGGCTGTTATACCGTCTCACAGCGCGCTTCGTAAATCTTGAACCCGAACCCACAAACAGTCACCCCAACTTTGTTATCTATACGGGCGTGGGCATCTTTACGCTTCTTATCCTCATCTCTTGCGTTTCGCTAATGTTTGGCATTAGCGTGTTTGAGTGATAACGCCAGCATTTTTCTCTTACATTCAGCCTCTTTCCGTTTTATACAGGGCATAATATGGCCTTATATAAGGCATAATATTGTTTTATATAGGGTATAATGTTGTCTGTTATAAGGCATAATGTTGGGCAAAACCCAGCAACAAGTCATCTCGCATCGACCGTTGTGAACATGGAGAACGGTCGATGCTCGTGTTTATATCGACCGTTATGAACATGGAGAACGGTCGATGCGGCATGACTTTCTCAAGGCTTTCGCCCGATTTTTTCAATGCTTTCGCTTAATTATCCCCATATTTTCGCTTAATTATCCCCATGTTTTTACCCGATTGTTTTAATGTTTCTGATTGAATATAAAGTGGTTATCATGGAGATTGTGTAACATTATTCTTTTGTTCTTTTGTTGTTTATGTTGTTTGTTGTTTATGTTGTTCATTTGTTGTTTATGATGTTGTTTCGTTATATGTTAATACACATTCTTTTATTTTTTTTTTGGGGCGCCAAACGAAAAAACAATGCAATTGATGTTTTTATAAGAAAAATATTTCTTATTTTTGCAATGATAATAACTATAAAACAACTTTATGCTATACGACTTTTTTATTGTATGTAGCATACCTTACTGATTATTCAATTAAAACATCTATGAAGAAAATATTTTTAGCAATGGCTACTGTGCTTGTGTCGATGAGCATGAGCGCACAACAGAACGTATCGTTTCGTCAGGGTAAACTGGTTTCGCCACAGGTTAACGACGACCATACGGTGACCTTCCGCGTGAAAGCTCCGAAGGCAAAAAGCGTGAAAGTATTGGCCGACTGGGAACAGAATAACGGACAGGGAACGATGAAGAAAGGTAAGGACGGCGTATGGGAATATACCACTCCGCAGCTTACGTCTGAAATGTTTACCTATCGCTTTGATATTGATGGCGTGGTAGGTATCGACCCTATCAATCCGTTCACACGTCGCGACGTGGGCAACGTGTTTAGCATCTTTTATGTAGGTGGCGGTGCTGCCGACGAATATCAGGTGAAGAACGTGGCTCATGGTCAGGTGCGCACAGTGTGGTATCACTCTAATACAGTTAATGCCGACCGCCGTATGAACGTGTATCTGCCTGCTGGCTATGGCAAGACCGATAAAAAATATCCTGTGTTCTATCTGCTGCATGGTAGCGGCGGCGACGAGAACGCTTGGCTTGAACTGGGCAATATTTCGCGCATCATGGATAATCTTATTGCTGAGGGTAAGTGCGAACCTATGATTGTTGTTCTGCCTAACGGCAACTTTGGCAAGCAGGCTGCTGCTGGCGAGACAGCTGAAAATCTTAACTTTAAACCTGTAATGACCAACTTCCTGCCTCACTACAAGGATGGCCTCTATGAGATGTCGTTCCCCGAAATAGTAAACTATGTGGATGCTACATTTAACACTATTCCTGACAAGGCGCATCGTGCCATCGCTGGCCTGTCGATGGGTGGCATGCACACGCTTATGATTTCGGTCAACTATCCTGATATGTTCAACTATGTGGGCCTCTATTCGGCTGGCGTCGACTTTTCAAAGATTAAGATGGAGGAGATACCAGCCTATGCCAACCTTGATGCTAAATTGGCTAAGTTGGCACAGAGCAATCCTAAACTCTTCTGGATTGCTTGTGGTAATGCCGACTGGCTGATGCCCGCCAACAAACAGCTGATGGAGCGTATGACCAAGGATGGCTTGAAATATACTTTCCATGAGAGCTCACGCGGTCATCTTTGGAGCAACTGGCGACAGTATTCGCTCTTGTTCATCCCGCAACTGTTTAAGTAATCTTAGTAGGACGGTGGCCTCTGTGCCCCGTCCTTCCGACATAAGAAATAGGTAATAAATAGGGTAGAAACTCTTCTGTATCTTTACCTTGGGTTAAATCGTTGGCAAGGTAAAGGGGGAGAGCAGTGGTAATAGTGTGTGCCAATCGGCCGCTGTGATGCGCCTACCGCGCAAGGTGCGCACGGTGGGGTAGGTGGCAAAGCGGTCGTCGGTGCTTACATACCAAGCGTGTGTAGCCACTTGGTCGGCCACGTGTTTAAGGCTTTGTTCCAGGTGTTTGGCATATCGTGGCGACACCACCGTTAGCAAAATGTCGCCTTCGTGGGGTTGCATTTGCAGCAACAATCGTTGCCGTTTGCGCTTAATGTTAGAATGCACGGCCCAACCTCGTGTGCGGGTGCTCACGCTGATGTTCCACCCATGGCTGTTGATGGCTTTCATATAAGCTTGAAAGCGTTCGCCATGTGGTGCGTTGTCGGTTTGGTGGGTGTAGGCAATATAATAATGTATCATCTCGTGCAGCAAGACGGTTTGATAGCAACGCTCGTCGCAATCGTAATAGATGCTGATGCGAATGTTGAAATCGGTGTATCGCCATCCCGTCAGTCCGAAGCGGCGTTTGTACGACATGGTTCCCAGCCGCGTGTGTGCCTTTGATAGCGACAAACGCGGTAGGGGAAGTGTGTTGTTGAAATAGCTGGCATTAAACTGCTTGAACCATTGCTCAAGCAGTGCTTTTGTAGGCAACATTAATGGCAGCGTTTTTCTTTGCAACAACCTTGAGCCTGTTTGCAGCAACCTTGAGCCTGTTTGCAGCAATCAATCTTTTTTAATGCAGCGTCTTGTTCGCAGCATGAGGGGAAAATTTGTGCCAAGGCGGCTTCAATCTTGTTCGACATTACGGTAGAGAGCACCACTTTGCCTTCGGGGTCGATGAGGTAAACTGAGGGTATCCAGTTGATGCCGTAAGCCTTTGATATGGTGGTAGTTTTCCACTTCTTCCATTCGCTTACCTGCGGATATTCAAGCTTATAGTCGGCCACCGCCTTCAGTAGGTTTTCTTTTTTCTCGTCGAATGATACGCCCACAAACTGTACGCCACGAGGGCCATAGGTTTGCTGCATACGAACCATGTGTGGAAGGTCGCGACGACAGTCGGGACACCACGATGCCCAGAAGTCGAGCACCACGTAGCGACCTTTCAGTTCGCTCAGGCTAAGGGTCTTGCCATCGGCGGTCGACAGGTTGAAGTCGGGGGCTTGTGTGCCTGGCTTCAGCAGTGTGGTGGCATACTTAGCGTCGTCGTCTGCCGCAGCAGTAGCGGTAGTGGTTGCATTTGTGTTCTCTGTTTGGGCCTGTGCCCAAGTGTTGTGTGCGGCTGCCATCATGATGGCGAGTGCTGCGAAAAGGGTTTTGCAATTCATGTTTTAGTTGACGAGTTGACGAGTAGACAAGTAGACGAGGCTATTTGTATTGACTACTCTCGATTTATAATTTACAATTGATAACTTATATAATGGGGCTTCGCCCTTTCTCATTCATCATGGGGCTTCCGTCTCTTCTCTTTGCTCCTTTGGCCAGTTCACTAAGAACAGTTGTTCGGTGGCGCGTGTGAAGGCGGTGTATAGCCAATGAATGTAGGCTGGGGTGAGCATATCGTCAGTCATATATCCTTGGTCTACATATACGTGTGCCCACTGTCCGCCTTGTGCCTTGTGGCAGGTTACGGCGTAGGCATATTTTATCTGTATGGCGTTGTAGTGCTCGTCGTGTCGCACTTTGTCAATGCGCTCACGCTTTTGGCGTATATCGGCATAGTCGGCCATTACGCCATCATACAGCATCTGGTTTTGTTCGGGGGTGAGGGCGGGGGCTTCAGAGGTTAAACTATCGGTGAGCACTGTGGCCGTGAGCTCGTAGTCGTCGTAGTCGGGGAATGATAGGGTGAGTGTGGCAAAGTGTAGCCCATACAGGTCGTGCAAGTTTCGCACACGTCGCACCACGGCGCGGTCGCCATTGGCAATGAAGCTCAGTGGAGCCTTGTCGTCGGCCTCGGTCCAAAAATAGTTGTTCTTCACCACCATGAGCATATCGCCAGTGGTGAGCTGTTCTTCGCTGCCCAGCACCATGTTTCGTATGCCCTGATTGTATATGTTGGCGCGTTTGTTGCTGCGTGTCACCACCATGGTTTCGTCTTGTCCCACGTTGCTGTAGCTGGTGGCCAGTTGCTCTATCAGCTCGTCGCCATTCACCACGTGTATGTCGGCAAAGCGTGTCAGGCTGATGCGTGGCAGTTGTGTCATCTCGTCGTGCGTTATCATACGGCGTATCAGCGTGGCGTTATACAGTATGCCCGACAGCGCGCTTTGGCGTAGCACCTCGGTGAGGTCGGCCTCGAAGATGGTGAGGCCATAGCCTCGCATAAAGTCGGTGTTCAGAGCTGGCGACTCTTCTTCGCCTACGGGTGGTAGCTGTGCCGTGTCGCCTATGAGCAGCATGCGGCAGTTGCGGCCGTGGTACACATATTGCACAAGGTCGTCGAGCAGGCGTCCGCTACCAAACACCGATTGTGCAAAGCCGTCGTTGGCAATCATCGATGCCTCGTCAACCACAAACAGCGTGTCGGCATGCAGGTTTTCGTTCAGATTAAAGTCGCCCTCAAAGGTTTTTTGCCTATATATCTTGCGGTGTATGGTGTAGGCGGGTCGGCCCGCGTTCACGCTCATCACCTTGGCGGCTCTACCCGTGGGTGCCATCAGTATCACCTTCTGCCCCAGTGTGGCCAGCGTGCGCACAATAGCGGCTGTGAGGGTGGTTTTGCCTGTGCCTGCCGACCCTCGTAGCAGCATGGCGCTCATGGGCTGTCGGCAAGCTAAGAATGCCACAAACTGTTGCAACACCTGTATCTGCCCCTCGGTGGGCGCAAAGCCAAATTGGTCGACGATGCGTTGCGTCAGCTCAGTGGTGGTCATGGCTGTGTGGGGGTGGGGCGAAAGATGCTGAAGTTGACACTGCCATAGGCACGATGCTCAACAAACTGTGGTAGTGTAGAGAAGTCGTTCTGCTTGCCATGTTCAAACACCAGCACGCCATCGGGCTTCAGCAGGTTGTTTTCAAGGATAAGGCTGGGTATGGTGTCTAACTGTGGTAAGGCGTAGGGAGGGTCGGCAAAGATGAAGTCGAACTGTCGGCGGCACGACTTTAAGAAGCGAAACACATCGCCACGTATCAGGTTGTGGTTGGTAACGCCCAGCTTGGCCACACACTGGCGTATGAAGGCAGCGTGGTCGCGGTCGGCTTCGATGCTGGTTACCGCTTGGCAACCGCGCGACAGCAGCTCGAGCGAGATGCTGCCTGTGCCAGCAAAGAGGTCGAGGGCTTCAATGCCGTCGAAGTCGATGTAGCCGTTCATAACATTAAAAATATTCTCTTTGGCAAAGTCGGTGGTGGGCCTTGCCTTAAACGAGCGCGGCACATCAAAGTGGCGGCCCTTAAACTCTCCGGTTATAATGCGCATAAATACTTGTTCGTTTTTCTTGTTGTTGTCATCTGCATGGTGCAGTGTTATCGCCCTTTGGCATATAGTGTGTGCAGGTCGAAGGGCATATCGGGGTGCTGCAACGAAGGGGCATCGGCAAACTCGGTGCTGGCGGTCAGCTCTTGTATATTGGGAATATATTCGCTCACCATGTTCTTCAGTGCCTCTTTCTCGGCGTGGCTGCCCACGAGGTGCAACGCGTCGGCATCAGCTTTGAAGCCCAACTGTTGCCAGGCGGCCAGCAGATAGTAGGCGGCATCGGCGGCGTGGGTGGCCTCAAAGGTGTTGCAAAAGCTTAGACGGTTCTGCCTGAAGCTGAACACCTCCATCTTGCGGTCGTGCAGATAGGCATATAGCTTGCGGCGTGTGCCGTCGAAACTGCGTCGGTATAACCACTTCCATACGGGTTGCATCAGCGGTATGATGGCCACATCGTTGAAGTTGTCGTCAAGCACCAGCCGCAGGTCTTTGTTCATGCTGAAGGCGGCCACCGCGTTAACATCAGGCAGCACGCTGTGCAGCACGGTGCTGCTATGGTCGGCTTTATAGGCGGTGGTGTATAGGACTTCAACCGTTTCTTGCTGATACTCTTCAATGGGTATGAGCAGCACGGGGGCATCCATCAGCACCAGCACGCTTTTATAGCCCGACGCCAGCAATCCGCTTTCAGAGAAAGCCTGGCGCAGGTTGGCAGCGATAGAAACGCCGCTCTTTACGTGATAAGGTTCGTAGGCAATGGTGCCGTCGGCCTGTTGTGCCGAGAACGACAAGGCATTGGTGCTGATACGTATTGTCAGTCGCATGATGTATTTTCTTTCTATGTTATATGTTTTTCTTTATCCTTACTATATGCTGGCGCTGTAGATGCTGAAAAAGATGGCCAATGCCAGTGCCAGCACACATAGGGCAAGCAAAAAGATATGTATTGTTGGCTTCATATATGCAAAAGTACGATAAATCAGTGTAATATACGAACATTTAATTTTATTTATCATTTATGTTTAGCCGAAATGCACTAACTTTGCACTTTTAAATAAAACACACAATAGCAGTGGGCATGCAAGGCGGTATGCTCAACACAAAGAACAAACAAAACGAATATGGGAAGAAATAAATATGCCGAAGGCGAAATTAAAGCCATAGCCAAGCTGTTGCGCCTAAAGAACGCTGGCAACCGAGCGCAACAGAAAGAAATAAGACACCAGTTGCGTGTGAACTACGAGTTTAATATCTCCGACTTTAATGAACAAGGTAAGGCTTTTGGCGAGGAAGAACTGAACGAGGCCATACGCCGTGGCGCTATTCAAATTCTTGACGATGCCACCATCGCCGATATGAAAGCTAAACGTGCACGTGATAAGGCTCGCGACGAGGCCCTGAAACAGAAGGAGGCCGTGGCCAGTGGCGAACAAACATCGTGGCAAGACGCCATGAAAGAATGGCAACAATGGGAAGAAACTCAGGGCACCGATGCCCCCAAGGCTTAACTACATTTTTATATATATACATTTTTTGAAGAAGATGATGAAGATGATGAAAATGAAAAGATATCTTATAGTATGTATGGCTTGCCTCTTGTCGCTGTTACAGACTACGGCACAAGAGGTGATCGACCGCGACGAGCAATCGGCCGTGGCCGACAGTGCTGCGCTGAATGATGTTCATGCCGACTCGCTATCTTTGTCGTGGCCTGCATCGTTGTGTAAAAACCTTGACCACTTGCTGAATAGCAACCTGTTTAAAACCTCGCAAGTGGCGCTAATGGTGTATGACCTTGATGCCGACTCGGCCATCTATGCACATAACGAGCGACAGCTTATGCGCCCTGCGTCAACCATGAAACTGATTACGGCCATCACGGCACTCGACCGGCTGGGGGGTAGCCACCAGTTTAAAACTGAACTGTGCTATACTGGAAAGGTTGAAAACCGCACGCTGAATGGAAATATCTACTGTGTGGGAGGCTTCGACCCTCGCTTCAATCTCGACGACCTGCGTGCCTTTGTTGAGGCCATACGCAAGATGGGGGTCGACACCATACGTGGCAACATCTTTGCCGATAAGAGCATGAAAGACGATAAAATGTATGGCGAAGGCTGGTGCTGGGACGACGATAACCCCACGCTGTCGCCACTGCTTCTTAGTGGTAAAGACCACTTTGTTGAGCGCTTTGTCGCAAAGCTGTCTGATGCGGGCATCGTGGTAGAAGCCAATCTTGATACGGCCACCAAGCCCGCTCACGCCTTCTGCATTTGTCACCGCTTTCACACCATGGATCAGATATTGCTGAAGATGCTGAAAGACAGCAACAACCTGTATGCCGAGGCCATGTTTTATCAGATAGCGGCCAGCAGTGGCTGCAAGCAGGCTTCGGCCCGCCAGGCGCGCGCCATCATCAAACGTCTGGTGCAGAAGTTGGGCTTCAACCCCGACCAATATTCTTTTGCCGATGGTTCAGGTCTCTCATTATATAATTATGTTACCGCCGAGCTTGAGGTGGCTTTCCTGCGCTATGCCGTAAAAACGGGCAACATCTTGCTGCACCTGAAACCGTCGATGCCCATTGCCGCCACCGATGGCACGCTGGCCGACCGCATGCGTGGCACCTTTACCAATGGCAATGTGTATGCTAAAACGGGTACGCTAACGGGTGTGAGCGCCCTGTCGGGCTATTGCACTGCGGCCAACGGTCACCGCTTGGCCTTCGCTATCATGAACCAGGGGCTTAAGCACACGCGCAATGGTAGGGCCTTTCAAGATAAGGTGTGTGCCGAATTGTGCCGACCGTGAGGCGTAATTTATAATTCATAATTCATAATTTATAATGGGGCTTCGCCTAAGTAAGTTGCTCGTCAACTCGTCAACTATAAAAGAAAACTCATGACCGTTAATCCTCAACAAGACCGTATCCTCGTGCTCGACACGGTGCGCGATATGGTTGAACAATTGATATCGCTCACAGGCATGCAAGGCAATGCCGTGCACATAGTGCGCCACGTGCTCATGGCCCTGGTGGCTGTGTTCTTGGCCTGGCTGGCCCAGCTGTTATGCCGACGTGTGTTGCTGCCAGCCGTGCTGCGTATCACTGCTCACACCGATGCTAAATGGGACGATGTGCTGTTCAGTAGAGAGGTGCTTATCTCGGCCTGTCGCATTGTGCCCGCCATCGTTATATGGCTGCTCTTGCCGCTGGTGTTTTACCAATACCACATGGTTGAAGAACTGATGAGCCGGGCCACAGCCGTATATATTGTGGTGATGACGGTGCGCTTGGTGCTGGCCTTCATCTCGGCCTTTCGTAGCATCGAGACTAAGCCAGGGCGCTCGTCAACCAGGCAGTATCTGCACTCGCTGTGTGGCGTATTGAAGATAGTGGCGGTGTTTATTGGCACTGTGGTTACGGTGGCCATCATCTTGGGGCGCAGTCCGCTCAGCCTTTTGGCGGGTTTGGGTGCCACTTCGGCCGTTATGATGCTGGTGTTTAAAGACACCATTACGGGCCTTGTGGCTGGCGTGCGTCTTACCAGCAACGATATGTTGCATAAGGGCGACTGGATACAGTTTGATAAGGCGGGCGTGAACGGTGTGGTTGAAGAAATGTCGCTCACCACCGTCAAGGTGCGCAACTTTGATAATACCATCGTTACGGTGTCGCCCACGACGCTGGTGTCCGACTCGTTTCAAAACTGGAAGGGTATGCAGGAGAGCGATGGCCGACGGGTGAAGCGTATGGTGTTTTTTGATTTTCATAGCATACGCATTGCCGACGATACGCTGAAGCAGCATCTTATCAGTCGTGGCTACTTCACCGCTAAGCAGCTTGAAGGGCAGCAAATAAATAGTACGCTCTTTCGCCGTTATGTTGAGCAGTGGCTGTCAACGCTCAACACCGTAAACACGAACATGACGTTTATGGTACGACAGCTCGAAGCCACAAGCACGGGCCTGCCCATCGAGTTTTATTTCTTCTTGAAGGAAAAGTCGTGGGTGCAGTACGAGCACCAGTTGGCCGACATCATGGACGCCATCTACGCCCTTGCCCCCGAGTTTGGCATGAAGCTTTATCAGCAATATCCTGATCAGTAGCGGCACGTGGCGCCTCTCACCTCACAATATTTCGCCCCAAGCGCTTATACACGTGCAGCCCTTCGCCCTTGGGTGTGCCACCTGTGGTGATTTAATATAACGTTTTTTTAGAAGTTGCAGCACAGGCGAAGGCTCAGCATGGTGTAGTGTCCATCGTCGTTGTTGATATATTGAAACGAGGGCTGAAGCGCTATCGCTGAGTTCAGTTGTCGGCGCCATGTGAGCTCTGCCGAGTATTCAGTGCCTTGCTGAAAGCGAGCATATTGCCCCGACAGTGCTATCTTGTCATCGCTATCAGTATAGGCGCAGCCCAGTTCGGCATAACGATAGCAGGCATTTTCTTGGCACGTGTTTTCTGAATATTGTGCCATGCACGCAATGCTTTTCTCACCTTGTGTCCATACTGGTTGCTCGGCATACAGCCACCAGGCACAGGTGGTGTGCTTCAGTGCTTCGCTGGCAGGTGCCAGGCCGCCCTCGTCGTCTACCTGATATTGGCGTGTGTGCAGGGCCAGCCCTGCAAAATAGTGGGCATCGTGATAGGCATATTCCAGTTGCGATATGTTAAAGATGCCGTCTTGCTTCGGGTTCAGCCTAAACGGGTTGTCGTTATGTTTCCAGCCGTTATAGCCCATGCCATTGTATATGCTATTTTTAAATGTCCAGCCACCGCGGGTTACGTCAAAATATAGCGTCAGCCCCGAGAAGGGATAGTTGGCTATGGGGTAGCTGGCGGCAATGGTGGGGAAGATGCCACACGAACTGTTTGTGAAGAGGGCTGTGATGTCGGAGGTAAAGAAGTCTTCGTTCACATTTCTTACGCCCACAAAGGTGTGCCCCCATGTCCAGCCCTGCATATAGCCCAGCACGGCGATGGCTGCCAGCATATTGTCGGCCTCAATGTTTGAAAATGTTTGCCAGTCGGCGGCTATGGCCTCGTTGGTTTTTGCCAGATGCAGCGTGGCGGCCTCAAACGCTCCTTTGCCATGGGCAATAGGCAACTGGAGGTTAAGCCTCAACTGGTTCAGCCAGTTGGCTTTGTTATTCATGTTCCACTGACCCTCGCTAATGTATTGCCCACTAAACGTTTGGGCCATGCATAGGCATGAGGACACGCTGAGCATGATGAACGAGATGTTTCGTTTCAACATATTCATAATGTTATTTCAGTCGTGATAATGTTATTGTAGTGGCGCACAAGCTCATGCAATTCGTTTGCAAAGTTACTGAAAAATAGTGAATAATGGGTTAGAGAATTATTAGAATGGTATTAGAAAAGCATTAGCCCCTTGGCGCGGTCTATTATTTTTTTAACGTTAAAGACGTTAACAGCCTGTTTGTTTCTGAAGAAAAGGTGTAAATTTGCAATGAGCTATAGCATGATGATAGCGATAATCATAAAACTAAAACGAGTGAAAAGATGATTAGATTAAATGTTTTCTTTGAAGTAAAAGAAGATGCCAAGGCCGACGAGCTGAAGGCTTTGTGCAATGAGTTGGTAGAAAAGTCGTTGACCGACGAGGGTAACATTGCTTACGACTTTTTTGTAAGTGGCACACGCAAGGGTGTAATGATGATTTGCGAAACATGGCAGAATGAAGTGGTGCTGAAGGTACACATGGCATCGGCCCATTTTACCACACTGGTTCCGAAGATTGAGGCACTGACCAAGAACGGATTGAAGTTGGAGCAGTTCAACTTCTAACTGAATATTTAAACGAACACGGCTTTTCCTTTTTAAGCCCCTCAGAGCAGGGATAGGGGCTTCTGTGCCCCGTCCTCCAGCAGCACCTATCCCTTCTCGTTCATCGTTAACCAAATTTAAATATCCGTGTAACACCTTTTTCATATACAAAGCCTTGCATGATTAGACACATTTAATTCTTATTGGCTTATGCTGTTGCTATCACGATTTTTATATATCTTCGCGTTAAAGATATTCTGCGTCTTAGGATAAAACATTTCTTATGACAAAGCCATTGCCCGTAATACTACTTAATTTCTCAGGCGTTTACGATTATGAGTCGTTTACCTCGAGCCGCGACATCGTTCATGTAGATTGTCGTGGCCTGAACGGTGTCGATTGCTATTGTGATGCAGAGGGTAGGGAAGCTCTGCACCGCATGCTTGAGCCTTATCCTGTAAAGGCGCTTCATTTTATCGATTCGGGCGACTATCATTATCTTACCGAATATTGGGTGTCGCGGCTGCAAGAGCCCTTCTCCCTGATTGTGCTTGACCATCATCCCGATATGCAGGAGCCCCAATGGGAGGGCGTGGTGTCGTGCGGCGGTTGGGTGACGGATGTGCTGAAGAACAATCCGTTTGTGAGACATATTGTTGTTGTGGGCGCATCTGATGAGCTGATTGCACAGATACCCGTAGAGCTTAGAGCAAAGGTGCTGTTCTACAGTCAGGCAGAAATAGACCATCACAAAGCATGGCCCTCAAAGGCCGGCAAACTGATACATGAGCCCGTTTACATTTCTATCGACAAGGATGTGTTGAGAAAGCAAGATGCCGTGACCGATTGGAGCAATGGCGACATGAGCCTCATGCAGATGAAAGCCGTACTGCGCATGATTTATGTTCACGAGCGCGTGATAGGCGTTGACATAACAGGCGAATGTTCAGCCACGCTCGACTATCTTTCGGAGGTTAAAGATGCAACAATCAACAACAGAGCCAATGAGGAACTGATGCGGATGATATTGGCTGAGGGGTAAAACTGAAAAAATAATGTCTGTATTTCTCTTCGTCAAATCTTAATTTTATAACAAACCACACATTTTATTTTATGATGCCGTTATCCGTATCGCGCAGGTTTATTCTCTTTTCCGCCGACTTATGCTTGCTTCCTCGGCTCAGTCGCCATGAGATATTCAAGGAGATTAGATTGCCGCTGGCTTTGGAATATCCTATAGTGTGCTTATAGATGTTGCGGTTTAGCAACTCGTTTTCGTACGACTTGTAATAGTTGTTGAATGGATTTGCCCATGACAATGAAAATTGCAAGTTGCGCCATGTGTATGATGCTTTCATAACCGAATAGGCCCCGTTGTAACCTTTCGATTCGCCTTCCAAGAAACGGTTGCCGTTGTCGATGTATCCTTGCAACGTGAAATGGCCGAGATAAGCTGTTATGCTGCCCGCATAAAACCACGAGGTGTAACAATGCGTATAATCGTAACCGAAATTGAAGCATCTGTAAATTCCTCCATTGGCTGCAATCTGAAGCTTTTCGGGCAAGAGCCAATAGCTTGCGTACGCATAGACATCCAGCGCATCAATCTCCTTTTGGTTTATCTGGGTATAAAGAAACTGATTGCCGTCAGTTCGCTCATAGTGAGCCATGTTCGGTTTTAGACATTGCTTGTAATAACCTTCAACGAAGGTCTGCAACCGACTGGTGTTGTATGAAACATGTAGGCGGTGGTCCATGTCGTGTGACGGTTTCAGGTCTGGATTGCCTACTGTCCATTCCATGCTATTGGTGCGGATCATAGCATCGCTTGTCATGGCTATTCGCGACACTTTGTCCCGCATCTGAACGGTATAGCTCAGCTGCAACTCGTTATTAATTTGGTATGTCACCGATGCCTTTGGGTGAAAGGTCCAGAAGTTATATTTATGCCCATTCTGCGTGTAATGGATATAACTTGCGCCAACTCCTAACGTGTAACGCAGTTGTTGGAGAGTGCCCTTAATTTCGCCAAAGGCATATAAGCGGTTGTTGCTTGTATTAGTCAGAGAGGATGCGTCGCCAAGATAGTTGTTCTTGATGTTTTTATAGCTATAGTTGAAGCCTGTTGAGAGCGTGAAGGGGTTCAGCCTGTTCTCATATATTGCCTCTGCAAGCAAAGAAGTCGTCTTGCCGTCCACATCATATTGGTAAGGAGCGCCCTCGTCATAATAGCTGCCTGTTTGCGTGGAGATATAAGTGGCTACAGCATTGGCTGTAAAAGACTGACGTGGCGTTAGTTGACGAAAGAAATAAAGATCCAATACAGGCGAACAACTCTTGTCTTTTTCTCGGTTTGTAGCTCTATATTGGCGAGTGTCGTCAACGATGTCCTTAACAGTATAATTGTCGGGAGCATTGTTGAATGCTCCGCCCAATGACGCCTGGAAGACTGTGGCTGTAGAGTCTGCCCAGTTATAGGTTAGCTTTGCATTATGCGATATGGATTTACGAAGCGACTCCACATCGTTTCGTTCTATTGTATAGATACTACCATCTGTCAAGGTGTAATCTGCCGACTGCTTGCTCTTTTCGCCTTTGGTTTTATACCCGCTCACGTCATACGAAAACGATAATTCGCTCTTGCCCTTGTTCCATTTACCATAAACCATGCCATCGCCCTGCAACGTGGTAAGCGCCGAAGTTATGTCCGTACCAACGGTATAGCCGCTCTCGTTCCTGCGTGTCACAATATCTATGACATAGGCTATGCCGTCACCATAACGTACGCCGGGATTGTTGATGAAGTCTATCTTCGAGATGTCCTTTGGATTGAGAACCAACATATCCGGTTTGCCAACCACAATACCATTTATTCTAATTTGAACTCCTCCCCTATTGTCGATGGCAGTAATAGAATGGCTGATGTTGTCGATACGAAGATTGGCAAGTGTGAGTTTCTCAAGAATGCTGTAGCCATTGTTAGAAGCTTGCTTCTGAGCATCGGTAGGATAAATTATCATACCGTCTGCCTTGTTCACAACCTTAGCTGCTTTTACCGACACTTCGTCGAGCGTGATAGTCTTCTCCACATCCTGAGCATAAGCACAGAATGTGGAAAAGAGAATAATAGAAAATATAATCAATCTTTTCATTTGCACCATGTTTTTTCTTTTTGGTGCAAATTTACGTTCTCCTTGCAAGAAAGCCAATTATTCAAGCTGACATCTCCCTGACAATTGGCTGATAAAAGCCTATCTATTTGATTTTCAAGCTATAGCTCCTGCCTCTGTCCGACTCTATCTTCAACGCGCTATGAGCCTCTATAATAGGTTTTATTCGTCTTATCAGGGTGTAGAGCGTATCATTGGCATCAGGCTTCTTGGGCCATAACCGGTCGCAAATCTCCTGTTTGGATAGTGTATGCGTCTCTGCGGTAATGAACATTTCAAGCAAAGAATGCTGCATAGGTGTAAGATGAATCTGCTCGCCCGATTGCGTCATGAATTTGTCGTTATTGTATACTATACCTCCATACGATAGACCTTGCACTATCAGCTCTGACCTATTCCTCCTAACGTACCACAGACTGCCCAATAACCACAGCATTCCAACCATGAGAAGAGAACCCGAAGCCTTCTGGTCGGACATCATGAACGTAGTGGCAAAGCTACAGTTAGCCTCAGCCACAAGCTTTGTCTCCAAGCGTCCATCCCTACGCACAGTACGTATGGCTATACCTGCTGTATCTTTCAGTTCGGCTATGGTGAGGCAGTTGCGATAACAGCGTATGGTGTCTGTAGTAACCACATTGTCAGGCATCTTTGCAAGCACCTGCTCCAAAGCGCTATTAACATCCTGCGCTATCAAGCCTTTAGTTCTGTTATAGCTGTTGATGCCTGTGCACAATGCACAAAGCATGAGAAAGCAGAAACCTATGTATGGAAGTATCTTCATAATTTTCACATTATATTATATGTTGCAAATGTACAAATAATAAACGAGAAAACAAAGTTTTTGGCCGACGACTGAAACGCCCCTTTAAAGTGGTATCCAACAAGTCAATGTATATACTGTCTGAAAATTTCTGACGCAAAAAAGTACTTTTCCCAGTCTGACGGGCACCAAACAAGAATATACTATCCTCTAACTCATTGTCAATATGGCATATACGTTCAATCATACATCATGTATTTATTTGTTTATATTGCGGATTTTCATAGATTTTCCGCAATAGTGTTGCGGATTTTCACAGATTTTACATGTCAAATACTAATATCATATAAGTACATACTGCATTCTACAACCGCTTATTACAACCCTGTAAAATTTGCTCAACAATGCTTAGGGCCATAGCCGTTTCTCCTGGCAGATAGAACATGGCTTTGCGTCTTTGCAACTCAGAAATCGGCAGCATGCACACACTTCATGTTTTTTTCAAGTTGTGCCACCGAGCTGGCGCCCACCAGTACACTGGTTACGCCCCGTTGTTTCAATATCCATGCCAGCGCCATCTCGGCCAGTGTTTCGCCACGTTCGGCGGCCTCGGCGTTCCATGCCTTTATCTTAGCCAGCAGTTCGGGGGTGAGGTCGCTTGGCTTCAGGTAGCGTTCCTTGCCCATGCGGCTGTCGGCAGGTATGCCGTTAAGATAACGGTCGGTGAGCAGCCCTTGTGCCAGCGGCGAGAACGAGATAAAGCCTATGCCGTGGTCGGCACAATATTGTGTTATGCCTTTTTCTTGTGGCTCGCGGTCGAGCAGGTTCAAGCGATCTTGAAAGATGAGCAACGGCACATCGCGCTCCTTAAGATATTGGTCGGCAAACTTTAGAGCCTCCAATGGCCAGCGGCTGATGCCGAGATACAGCGCCTTGCCTTGCTTCACGATGTCTACCATGGCCTGTAGCGTTTCTTCAAGCGGTGTGTTGGGGTCGTAACGATGGCTATAGAACAGGTCCACATAGTCGAGGTTCATGCGCTTTAGGCTTTGGTCGAGGCTTGCAATGAGATACTTGCGCGAGCCCCAGTTGCCGTAAGGGCCTTCCCACATATCATATCCCGCCTTTGTTGATATGAACAGCTCGTCGCGATAGGGGCCGAAGTCGTCCTTCATCAGTTGTCCCATAGTTTCTTCAGCGCTTCCATACGGAGGGCCATAATTGTTAGCAAGGTCAAAGTGTGTGATGCCGTGGTCGAAGGCATAGTGTGTGATGGCGCGGCTACGCTCGTAGGTGTCAACGCCACCGAAGTTGTGCCAGAAACCTAAACTTACCTTTGGCAGCCGAATACCGCTCTTGCCACATCGCTGGTATAGCGCCTCTGCATCGTCGTAGCGGTTGGCAGCGGCCATATATCTTCCTTTTATATCCATGTGCGTTACGTTTTTTTTTGATTGATGCCTCAAAGATACTTACTTTAATGATAACAACCAAATTTATTTAATCCTTATTCATACCGTCACTAAATCTTAAATATATTTTTAATGAATGTAGGTTTTTAGCATGTTTATGTGTATTTTTGCAAAAGAAATACTTTTTATGACAATACTTAATCAACAACAAATCTATGAGAAAACTATTAACGTCGGTGCTTCTCGCACTATCGTTGTTGCCCGTTACGGCGCAAACCACACAACATTATCAGCCCACGAAAGAAAATATTGAGGCGCGTAGCCACTTTCAAGACGCTAAGTTTGGCATCTTCCTGCACTGGGGGCTCTACTCGATGCTGGCTACGGGCGAGTGGACAATGACCAATAAAGACCTCAACTATAAAGAGTATGCCAAGTTGGCTGGAGGCTTTTATCCCTCGCGCTTCAATGCTCGCGAGTGGGTGTCGGCCATCAAAGCGTCGGGGGCAAAGTATATCTGCTTCACCACCCGACATCACGAAGGCTTCTCGATGTTTCATAGCCAGTGGACTGACTATAACATCGTTGATGCTACGCCTTTCAAACGCGACGTGGTGAAAGAACTGGCTGACGAGTGTCATCGTCAGGGCATCGATATCCACTTCTACTATTCGCACATCGACTGGTGGCGCGAAGATGCTCCGCTGGGGCGCACGGGCCTGGGCACTGGCAGACCCAAGGAAGCACAAAACTGGGACTCGTATTATACCTTTATGAACAACCAGCTTACCGAGCTGCTGACCAATTACGGACGCGTGGGCGCCATCTGGTTTGATGGCCTGTGGGACCAAGACGAGAACCCATCGTTCAACTGGCGCCTGCCCGAGCAGTATGCCCTGATACACCGTTTGCAGCCCGCTTGCCTTATTGGCAATAACCACCACAGCGCTCCGTTTGAGGGCGAAGACTTTCAGATGTTTGAACGCGACCTGCCTGGCGAAAACTCGGCCGGACTGTCAGGACAACAAATATCTCAGTTGCCGCTCGAAACCTGCGAAACCATGAACGGTATGTGGGGATATAAAATTACTGACCAAGATTATAAGTCGGCCGAAACCCTCATACACTATCTCGTGAAGGCGGCAGGACGTAACGCCAACCTGCTGATGAACATTGGCCCGCAACCCGATGGCTGCCTACCTGAGGTGGCTGTTGACCGACTGAAGAAGGTGGGCGAATGGATGAACACGTATGGCGAAACCATTTATGGCACACGTGGCGGCATAGTGGCTCCGCACCCTTGGGGCGTAACCACGCAAAAGCAGAACCGATTGTTCGTACACATTCTCAGCCTGAAAGATAAAGCGCTGTTCCTGCCCACGGGCAATGTGCGCATAAAAAAGGCCATCGACTTTGTGACGCGCCAGCCAGTGCGTATGCAGAAGTGTGAGGGTGGTGTGCTGCTCATGCTCAATCAAGCGCCCACCGACGTTGATAAGGTGCTGGAACTGGAACTGGTGCAGCGGTAACAAATAATGCCATGATAGCATAAACCCTATGGGTTGATGGGTTGAAACCAAGCAAGCCGTGGGGCAAAACCAAACTAAAAATAGGGCGAAAACCTTGAGAAAGTCGTCTCACACCGACCGTTATGAACATGGAGAACGGTCGTTGCTCGTGTTCATATCGACCGTTGTAAGCATGGAGAACGGTCGGTGTGAGATGACTTTCTCAAGGCTTTCGCCCTGTTTTTTGGCTTATTCTTAAAAAATAATCGGTGGGTTTAAGATGAGGATAGGCTTCGATATTGTTTCGACACGGCCGAATAGCCACAACGTTGGCACAAAGGCTCAACGGCGGTGTGGTGGGTGAAGCCTTGATAGAGAGCCTGGGCGCGGGGCGAGGCTAAAATGTGTTCCAGGCTTTGCTCGTATAGGTTGCCCAGACTTAAGTCGCCATTATGGTCGAGGCAGCAGGGCACCACCGTGCCATCAACCAGCACGCCTATCTGGTTGCGCAAGGCATAGCAAAACACGTTGTCTTCAGCATAGGCGGTGTGCTCAAGGTCGGGCCACTCAAACATATTGTCGTTCTCAAGAAACAGGTTCTCGGTTAGTTTCCAGCCATCGGCTCTTGGCACCCACGGTTTTGGCTGGTGCTGCGCAATGAGGTTCAGTATGGCCTCGTTCATGCGGTTGTGTCCGCCCTCATTCCAAAGACGCAGCACCACGATGCAGCCACGGTGGGCGGCCTCGGTGGCAAACGTCATCACCTCGTTAATATATTGTGCTATGTTTTCTTTGCCGTTGCCCTCGTGCGAGTGTAGCGATATTTGTAGCTTGTGGGGTAGGGCGTCGAGCAGATCGGCACGTTGCGATAGCAAGGTGCCATTGGTGGTGAGCACGGGTATGAAGCCCTTTTCGCGCGCCATCAACATAAACTGTGGCAGCAGCGGGTGAAGAAACGGCTCGCCCATAAGGTGAAAATAAAGAAACTTTACCTTGCCCTGAAGATGGGTGGTAAGGGTGCCGAACTCGTCTAACGTCAGCATGTGCTTTGCCCGTGTGGTCTTGGGGCAAAACACGCAGTTAAGGTTACAAATATTGGTTATCTCAAGATAGCATCGAGTTATCATATATTTTTACAATAAAAAGGCTGCAATAAGTAAATACATCCACCCTTATGCCGTTTTAAAGTTGAAGCAATTAACAAGCAAGGAAGCTGCGGTAAAGGCAACTCCTACCCCTACCACACCCGTCCATCCATAATGTTGCCAGAATAGACCTGAAACAAATGTACCGGCAGAACCTCCTAAGAAGTAAATGGTCATATAAATGGTATTGATCCGGTTGATGGCGGATGCGTCAAGAGCGACTACGCTGGTCTGATTTGACAGATGAATGCTTTGTATTCCGGCATCAATCAAGAGAATGGTGATTATCATCCATAAGTAACTGTCATTTCCCAAAAATGCCAACAACCATGCAAACAAGATGACGCATCCTCCGACAATGGAGAAGAATCTTGCGCCATATTTTTGGATATATCCGCTGATGAAAACCACCGTGGATGCACCTGCCAATCCGCACAAACCGAGTGCTCCGATAATATCGTCGCTCGCAAAGAAAGGCTCTTGCTTCATTCGGAAAGCAAGGCAACTCCACAAGGCAAAGAACGAACCATAAGCCAATGCCGCTCTCAACGACGCGATACGCAAGTACGGGTATTTGAAAAGTAGACGCAACAAGGATTTCATCAGCCCTGCATAACTTTCTTGTGAATGAGCAGGCAACACGGGCAGCATTTTGTGAATCATCAGAAAACACCCGAGCATAAACACGCAAGCCACAAAATAGACAGAACGCCATCCCCATATATCGGCGAGAAAACCACTGAATACCCGTGATCCAAGAATGCCTATGAGCAAACAGGACTGTATAAACCCCACGTTGCGCACTTTGTGGTCTGGAGCTGAATTATACGACACCAACGGAATGAAGAACTGCGGCATGACCGAAGATGCCCCAGCAAGCAAGGATGCGCCCCACACCCAATAGATGTTCGGGGCGAGTGCTATGGCAAGCAAGGCGCACGAAGAAACGATGTAATTGGTCAATATCAGTCTCTTTCGTGAAACCAGGTCGCCAAGCGGAATGACAAACACAAGCCCTGCCACATAGCCTATCTGGGTCAATGTCGCCACCATGCTGGCGGAAAAGTCGCTTACCGCGAAATCCTTAGCCATGCTGCCCAACAGAGGCTGGTTATAATTGCAGTTGGCAACGGAAAGCCCGGTAGCGACTGCCATCAGCATCAGTAGAGGCGCCGGAATGCCTTGGTTCTCCCTCAATTCATACTTCATCTTCCGCCTCCTTTCAGTATGACACGATTTTCAATCCTATCAGGGAAGCAATAAGCGTGAACAGGAAGAAAAGACGGATGGGAGTGGCCGGCTCCTTGAAGAAATAAGATTATCCAATTCATACCTATGATTTATTAAATTCATGTGCAAAAGTAAGCAAATAATCTCTAATGGTTTTTTTATTTGGTAAAAACTGATTTTGCATTTGGCAAAAAACAGCCGTTCATTCCCGTTTCTATGTGTTATTTTATAATTTATGTTATAGTTTGCCGTTGCAGTAGGTCATCTCCTTCAGCTCGCACCATCCTGCATCTTTTATTTCGCGAAGAAACAGGCGAGCGCACATCTCGGCATCGTCGCCAGCACGGTGGTGCTTGCCTTCGGGTATCTCAAACTGCTGGCACAGGTGTTCAAGCGTGTTGCAGCAAAAGTCGTACTGGTGGCGAGCGGCACGAAGGGTGCAATAATAGTCGACGTCGGGGGTGTTGAGGTGGTAAAGCTCCAGCGACTTGCGTATGCACGAAATGTCGAAGGCAGCGTTGTGTGCCACCAGCACGGGGGTATCGTCAAGACGTTGCAATATCTCGGCCCATACCTCAGGAAAATCGGGCGCATCCTCAGTGTCGGCGGGGCGTATGCCGTGCACCTGTATGTTCCAATACGAATAGGCGTTGGCCTCGGGGCGTACCAGCCACGAACGGGTTTCAACCACCTTTCCATCTTTTACCACACAGATGCCTGCCTCGCAAATAGAAGCCCGCTTGGCAGTGGCTGTCTCAAAGTCGATAGCTATAAAGTTGATGCCTTTCATCATTCGCTTTTCTCTATTCTTGTTTTTCGTCAAACCTCAACGTGCATGGTCGCTCCCTATAACATCTGCGACAGCTCCCATGCCCTAACGTGTTTTATGCCATTGCGTGACGGCAGCTGGAGGTCATCAAGTGAGACCACTATTTTTTCATAGTTGTCGGCAATGAGCTCCAACGGAGCATACTCTCGCTCTATGGTGTGCTCGTCTATAAGCAGATAAGTGGCCTGCACATAAACGGTGCGGTCGTTCTTGACGGCCACAAAATCGACCTCTTTGTCTCTTATACTGCCCACATACACATCGAAACCATGACGCAAGAGCTCCAGATAGACGAGGTTCTCCAACAGGTAACCCGTTCCATAGCCTAAGCCAGCATAAAGATAATTCTTGAATGAAAGGTCGTTCATGTAATATTTGTAACTGCCCGAAAGGGTCTCCTTTCCCTTTATGTTGTAGCGCATGGCACGATGGGCAAGATACACCTCTTCTATATAGCCCAAATAGGCCGACACCGTGTCGTAAGAAGTTTTACGGCCTTTGCTCTTGATAAAATTGGTGATGTTGGCAACGGAGAGCAGATTGGATGAATTGTTAACCAGATAGGCAAACAGGTCTTCGAGCAGTCTAACGTCACGAATGGTGTAACGGCGTATGATGTCTTTCAGCAAAACCGTATCTTTCAGTCCTGAGATATAGCTGCGCTTCACATCTGACGACGAAAAATGGACGAGCTCAGGATAGCCACCGTCAGCCATATACTGCATGTAGCTTTGCTTGCCGACAGACAGTTGATGAACATTTGCGTATTCGTCATAAGACAAAGGAAAAATGCGAAACTCTACATACCTGCCTGACAGAAGGGTGGACAATTCGCCAGAGAACATCTTCGAATTAGAACCTGTTATGAACACCTCATAATCTTCCGTATAATCTTGAGAGAGCGAGTTGACCACACGCTCCCAACCGTCAATGTCCTGCACTTCATCGATAAAGATATAGATGCGGCCTTCGGGTTTCAACTCTTGACGATAAAGACGAATGAAACTGTCAAGGTCCTGATAATTCTCGATAAAATCGAACGCCGTCAGTTCGCGGTTTATGAAAACGATATTGTTGCCGCTAACGCCCTGTTGCATAAGATGCATGGCTGTTTGGCGCAATATGTAGCTTTTGCCCACACGTCGTTGCCCCGTAAGCACCTTCACCACCTTGCTGCCAAGATACTGGTCGATGCTTGTGGTGTAAAGCGGACGGGGGAAACCGCAATCGATGGTGTTGCCAAACCAAAGATTGTATCTTTTAACCGTTTCGATCTTTTCGTTCATACTCGAAATTTTCCACAAAGATAGCGATTTTTTCGAGTATAGACGAAAATATCAATAACTTTAACAAGATTTTCGAGTATAGACGAAAATTAAAGAACACCTTAAAACACGCATCTATACAAAAGACCCATGGATCAAGCATCTCTATAAGTTTAAGAACAGTTATACCCCAGTTCGGGATAATATTTTGTTCATAAAAAGTTGGTAGTCTCATATTATCAAAACCATTAACGACATGCTGAAGAATACGGCACTGATTGTACTCTCACGCCATATATTTGTAAGCAACTTTATCATGAACCTTATTTCTGCCTTGGGAGCATATTGTTTCTTTGATAACAAGCCAAAGGCATTGCAAGGATACTGCATCGAAGACACCAAACAGCTGTCACTATTCTAAGGGCAAAACAACTTCTTTCAGCCTTCTGTTATTACCAACTCCTAATGGTATGGGGAGGAGGCGTTTTCACGCTGCATTTATATTGTATAAAACACTCGGTTATCCCGAACTGGGGTATACATACCAAAGAGAACTTTACGAAGATATAGCGATGGTTTCTATCTGGCTATTTCTTACAACAAAAACTCCTTTATTTAGACTACATAATGCATAATACGCAATAAAAAGGAATTATGTATGCTACTTTTTAGATATTATAGCACGTTTCACAAGATGTTTTCGTAATTTTGCATTTATCTATTATTAATAATGTGTCAACATGGATGGCAAGATAAACAGAATAAAGGCCATGTAGGTTGACAAGGGAAAGACCAACCGCTGATTAGCCATGCTATTAGGTAAAGATCCTGCAACAGTCAGCAAGTGGTGTACCAATTCGGCACAGCCTTCTCTTGAGACCATGATGCAGATAGCCAAACTGCTCAATGTAGATATGAACGACCTCGTACGCTTTAAAGCCCTGCTAGAGATACCATCTCTGGAGGAAACAGAAGAAAACATTCAGTAAGAAGAAAAATCAACAGAATATGACAATAGAAGAAATACTGGCTCGCAAAGAATGTCAGACGTTCGACTGCAAGAGCATACAAATAGACCCGAAAGCGTTAGCGATACCCATTGTGGCTATGGCTAATGCAGATGGTGGTGTGCTTGCCATTGGTGTTTCTGATAAAACTCGCAGAATAGAAGGAGTTGATGGAAACGAAGAACGTCTGAATGAGTTGCTTCGAGCTCCTTTCGACTTCTGCAATCCGTCTGTAAGAGTGAGGTGTGAATATCTGCCATGCACCGATTATGAAGGTCAAAAGAACCGCATTCTGCTTATGCACATTCCTGCAAGCGTTCAACTTCATACCAACCAAGCTGACGAATGTTTCATGCGTGTAGGCGACAAAAGCAAGAAACTCAACTTTGACGAGCGTATGCAGCTTCTCTACGACAAGGGCGAACGCTACTACGAAGACAAAAATGTCTATGGTGCCACCATCGATGATGTTGACATGAATCTCGTTGGCGACTATATGAATGTCATAGGCTATGGCAAGTCTGCCATGGAGTATCTGAGAGAGAACAATGATTTCATCACCGAGAAAGACGGGCAGCAGAAGGTTAGTACCGCTTGCATCCTTCTTTTCGGAAAGAATCCCCAGCGCTTCTTTCCTCGTGCTCGTACTCGCTTCATCCGCTATGAGGGTACTGAGGAAAAAGTAGGAACAGAGATGAATGTGGTCAAGGACGTGACATTCGAAGGAACCATCCTTCAGCAGGTACGCTGTACTATTGACTATCTGGAGACACAAGTTCGTGAACACTCTTTTCTTGGTGAAGATGGTCGGTTTATCACACGTCGCAACTACTCCAAATACGCTATACAAGAGATGGTGGTCAATAGTTGCTGCCACAGAGCATATAACATCAAGGGAACGGAGATACAGATAAAGATGTTCGACAACCGTATAGTCTTCGAGACACCAGGAGATTTGCCAGGACTGGTTCGCCCTGATAACATACGCCATACTCATTTTTCTCGCAATCCCAAGATAGCACAATTCCTCAAGGCATACAAGTATGTCAAAGAGTTTGGCGAGGGCATTGACCGTATCTGCAATGAGTTGGAAACCAAAGGTTGCGCCATCCCATCATTCCACATAGATGCATTCATTCTGAAGGCTACATTGATGGCGGAGTGGACCACGGAAAAAGAGTTTGACCACCTAAGTAACGACCCAGGTACCGCCCAAGTACCGCCCAAGTACCGCCCAAGTACCGCCCAAGTAGAAAAGTTAGTGGCAGTGATGAACGATGATTATGTTGATGTTCCAGAGATGATGAAACTATGTGGAATTGTCAGACGTAAAACAATGCAAGATAGTTATATCGCTCCTGCACTAACAGATGGTAGTATTGAACGGAAATATCCAGAACAGCCTAATCATCCAAAACAGATGTACCGCCTAACGGATAAGGCAAAGATATGGAAGAAATTAGATGTTTTCTGACTTAAAATGAAAATTATGTTGAATAATCGCACTTGGCTTGCCTTTGCCAACAGAAAAAGGTGCAGACATACAGAGGCAATCCATTGTCTTGGGTATATCAATTGGAGAATGGGAAGAGCACGTTTTTCTATTGGAGATATAGTGTATCTTTTTATGTCAGATAAGCGTTGTGTACGATTCAAGATGGTGGTAACTGCTGAGAATTGCAAACGTGAAGACCAATCGTTTTGGGTCGTTACACCACCCAATGACATTACTTATAAACTTGAACTACTTGAAGAATATGAAGGCACAATGCTTTCTGAAAAAGAGCTATGTAAATATGGCTTAAAAGGAGGTAGGTCTCTTGAAATTCCTAATTGCAACAATAAAGAACTTATTGGTTACATCAAATCTATTTTCTAACTATGAAAGGTGATGCACAACCCCTAATAAAATTCTTTGATGGATCTGACAAGCGATTCATCATACCTCTGTATCAGCGCAACTATGACTGGAAGGAGGAAAACTGCGAGCAGTTGTTTCAAGACTTAATGAAGCTCCATAATAGTGACCGTAAGAGCCACTTCTTTGGTAGCATCGTTTCAAGTATTCAGTCTGGAACAGAGGATAGATTTATCATTGATGGTCAGCAGCGAATCACTACTGTTTCGTTGCTGTTTATAGCTATGGTCAATGCCAAGAAAGATGGGCTGATAGAGTCTACTGATGCAAAGCTTGTTGAGAAAATTTTCAAGCGTTATCTTGTGGATGAATATCAGGAGGATGAGCGTAAGGTGAAACTTAAGCCCATCAAGAAAGATATGCAGGCATTTGATGCGTTGCTATATAAGCCCAAAGACCAATATATCAAGGAATCGAACGTAACTCGCAACTACGATTTCTTCTATGACAAGATAACTCGTGCAGGTTTAACACTCGACGAACTCTTTGAGACCATCAAGAAACTCGAAGTTATCAACATACGTCTTGACGAAGATGATGACCCACAGTTAATTTTTGAAAGTCTGAACTCTACAGGTCTTGACCTAAGCGAAGCAGACAAGATACGCAACTATCTCTTGATGTCACTCGCACCTACAGAGCAGGACAATCTTTATACTCGGTTTTGGAATCCAATAGAAGAATTTACCAAGTACGACCCTTCTTCTTTTGTACGCGACTACCTAACCATGAAGCAAGGCAAGATTGGTCGTATTGATAAGATCTACTTCATATTCAAGGAGTATGCAGAGACCGCAAACATTGACAGAGCTACGCTCTTGGAAGATATGCATCACTATGCCAAGATTTACAGCCAAGTTGACAATGCAGAAGTAGGTACAGCCAAGCTGAATAGAAAGTTGAACCAGCTCAGAACGTTGGATTCTACTATTGCTTATCCTTTCTTTATGGCATTCTTCGACTATGCAACTAAAGTAGGATTAGCAGAAACAGAAATCTACCAAGTTCTTGATGTCATAGAAGCCTACTGGGCACGCAGAATCATTTGCAATCTTCCATCGAATGCTTTGAATAAGGTTTTTGCCACACTTCACAGAGATGTGTTGAATCACGTCAACACAGCAAGTAACGAGACTGCACCCTCATATATTGACGTGCTGAAATACGTCCTGCTAAAGAAAGGACGCTCTTCGGTGTTCCCATCAGATGAGGAGGTGAAGGGTGACTTCAAGACACGCCAAGTATATAAGATGCCAGCCAATGCCCGTATGTTTATACTTGAGCGCATGGAGAACCAAGATAACAACGAACGTCATGATGTGGTGAAGGAACTGACCGAGAAGAATATCACGATAGAGCATATCATGCCACAAACTTTGTCGGACAAGTGGAAAACCGCGTTGGGTGATGATTGGGAAAGAATTCATGAACAATATCTGCATACGATGGCAAACCTGACCCTTACTGGATACAATTCTCAATATAGCAATCTCACTTTTACTGAGAAGAGAGACATGGAGAAAGGTTTCAAAGACAGTGCATTCCGACTGAACAACTCTGTGAAATCGTGCGAACAATGGACAGAAACGGAACTGAAAGCACGTCAGAAAGAACTACAGAATGTTATTATGCGACTTTGGCCTATGCCTACAACGTCATTTGAACCATTGAGACGTGAGGCAGAATCAGCGTCACTTGACGATGAGGACTATGAATTCACAGGCAAGAAACTTCAGGCGTATATACTTGATGGAGTAAGATATACGGTCAACACATGGAAAGAAATGCTCATTCAAGTATGCGGACATATACTGATAGAAAAACGTTCAACCATAGAATGGCTTTGTGCAAACGAAAAATGCGGTTTTTCAACTACACAAGATGGCTGGAAACGCGAACTTGCACCCAGTTTGTATATATGGACAGACAATAGCACAGCTAGCAAGATAAGCATACTTCGTGGTATGTTCGAGGAATGCAACATACCTACCTCAAAACTTGTCTTTGAATTCCGCTCAGAGCAGGAAGGAGAAGATGAAGAATAATCATTGAATGGCACAGAGAGCCGACTTGGGCGTGCTCAACTGCTGCCTACCTTTTGCCTCCCAGCCACAACAAAATATCTCCCAGCTAGTAACACAAAGAAAAGGCGTACAACCAAATCTATAAGAATTCAGTTGTACGCCTTGTTATGTATCCCCACTGTGGACGCAATCATTCCTCCCCATTTCGACATTCTCCATCTTCATAACTTTGCGCCATGTCCTTCAAGATTCCTATCACTTCCTGTTTCAGGCTCTCTGGCTTCAGAACGATGATATTTCTGCCATGCCATAGCAGTTCCTGTAGGAAATCACGGCTGGGGCGAACGGTGAGGGTATATTCCCGATACATTCCGTCCTTCGATTCTTTCACCTTCTGCTGACTCTCATGCAGCGGCACCTCCTCGATATAATTGTATTCCGGATAGAAGGCACGGATACGGATGTTCTCCACAGGCACGTCCTCTATGCGGTAGATGCCGAAGCAATCTTCATAATAATTCTCTGGAGTCAGGAACTTCTTCATCTTTGCCGGCAACGGATGCTTTTCGCAAATCATTTTCAGAAAACTAATGCGGTCGAAAGGAAGACAGCGAATGAGCTTTCTCTCATCAACCTTGTTGTCTGTTTGAGAGAATCTACAATCCCCGACCTTCACTCCCACAACGTACCACCGCTGTTTATAATATCTCACAAAAGCCGGAGCCAGCACCATGTCGCTCTCAGCCCCGAACCCCGAAACATACTTAAACTTCAGAAGATAGTGTTTGTCTATCGCTGCAAGAATATCATCCAGATATTCGGTGTTGTATGGCGGTGTATCAAGCATCACCTTATTATGATACTTCAGCATATCCCCTAACGAAGCCAGCCGCATGGAACTCAGCATCCACTCCGTTACATCATCGTCATCCACGGGGTCTCGCTTCACATAATACCGATAGCCATCGCTCTTGTTACATTCCACGCTTATGCCAAACTGCGACTGGATATTCTCACGATAACGATGAAAAGTACGCTTGTCCAGCACATCATTATTCTGATTAGCACGGGCCTCCTTCCATTCGTCAGCAATCTCCTCAAAGGTTAGATGCTTACGATCCAAGAGGCCAATCAGCCAACTATAGAATTTTACACGATTGTCCATAATTTCTATCCATCATATTATCATTGGTATGATAAGTATCTTCACTAAAGCTTTTCTCGCACATAATGGCTGTTCTGCAAACAAAGTTATTCATCCTCACAATATCGGGAATACTGTATGGTAATGAACAATGCAAAGCAAGTAGTGCCAGACAAATCTTAATTTTATCAAAAGCTGGAGTAAAAAGCACACTCTCATCCCAACTAGCGACCTCAGAAGGCAAATCCTCCGCAGCCCAATCTTTATCTGCAAGAGCATCCAATATCAGTTTTTTCTTCATCAAGTTATTGTCAAACAGATTTATCTGTTCACCAAGAGTGTAAATCAGCCGATGTATGAAAGGAAAAGCCGAGCCATAGATATCATCGTCTTCCAAAGCCAATACCGCTTGACAAGAATCAGCCTTATATTCTAAGACATACTCCCCATATTGCAGTTCGTCATTCGCCTTAAAAGACGAAGAGTTCTGAACTGCATCCCACATCTCAGTACCTTGTTTCAAACATTCAGTCATCAGTATTGACAACTTTTTACTTTGATAAGAGACACGCTCCACGTAATCCTTGCTTGGTTCACCCATCATCTGATCCATCAGATAACGTCGAGCTACAAGAAGCGAATATAGCGCAAACTTATCCTTATCATTTATCCTAACAGAAATATCTTCTTCCTCGAAGAAACCAATATCTTCAGCAATATGCTTGATTTTCCGTTCTATCAAAGCTAATGCATCTTGTTTTTCAGAAAGTGATGTATTAGGATTACTCACAAAATCGTACAAAGCATCTTCCGCCAAATCGCTCTCATGGTCATCCACCTCACAAAGTTGCCTTACTAATATACTAACTAAATCTATCTTGCTCATAATTTATCCTTCTAAGTGTTCTACAAAAAACTCAAAACATTATGCTTTACTGCGAGTATTCTTACTTAAAAAGCGAGAATACTCCACGTACAACGGAAGAACCAGCAAGGCCACCTGCAACTCCACCGACAAGTCCACCTATAACTGTTCCAACTCCAGGACAAACAAAAGTTCCTAACGCTGCGCCAAAGGTTCCACCAGCATAGCCTGCACCAATTCCGGCTGCATTACTTGTTGTGTTTTCGGCAAACTCGCCAGCCGACATCTTTCCCTTACACATTTTCACAGCATCAGGTATCGTCTGTGCTGCCAGCATGATTCCACCTGTTATCATGTTAGTTCGCATACCCTTAGCGATTACATTCTTCGCAGCCTGTCCAACGACTTCCTTGCCAACTAACGCCGAAGCCGTCTTCTCGACAACAGTCTTCCCGACTTGAGTTGTTGTTGCAACATCAAGTATGGTCCTGGCAGAATTTGTTGCAGCTGATGCCATTGAACGACCGACAGTCGTTCTAAGCAACTGTTGTGTTCCAACACCAACAACCAAAGAAGTACCACCAGACTTTGCCATTTGTACTGAAGCACACTTTAAGGCATCACCATGACTTTTTCCATTACGGATTGCACTAGCATATCCAAGCACAAAGGAAAAACCACAGGTGATAGAACAAGAAACTGATTGGGTTTTCATATCAAACTTGATGGAATCCAAGGTACCAGCCTTGGCAATATTTACAGCTTGATTATAGGTACAATTGCCCTTAATGACTATATCTTTTGCCACAGCTGGGTCTGTTATACCTGGAACTTGACCAGAACGAATCTTATCAGCCATCAATCGAACACATTCATCGTACTGCTCCTTTGGAACTTCAAGTTTCATTCCCCCATAGCGATACGAGCCATCAGAAAAAGCAGCCCCTATAGTTTTAGATGGGGAAGAACAATACTTCGTCTGAATTTCGATACCATTGCTAATGCGATCTGCACCGTTAAGGCAGTTGTCACGACCAACCTGTTCTACTTTCTTTCCAGAAAGACGGTCTGCCATTGCATTAGCATCTTCTGCAGCCCAGCCATGTCCTTGCTTGTTACGGTACTTTGGGTACTGCATGTGGTTGTTTGTTGACTGAGCGCTACAAGTTGCTGACGCGCTATTGATTACTGTTTTGTCGTTTACTTTTTTCATGTCTTTGATTTTTTAAAGATTCTTCAAAATGTCATATAACTCACTTACCATCTTTTGCATGCTTCTACACAAACATCGTCTGTATAGAAGCGATGCAAAATGAGGGCATTAAAAGAATGCGTGTCCTCGCAACCAAGATGGAATTGTCTTAGAACAAACAAGTCCAATTCCTCCGATTACAGGAGTTGCAGGTGCAAGCATTGCTGCTACTGCAAGACAAGAACTAGCCAACGCTACAGTTCTCAACACATTCTTACCATTGATGACACTTTCTCTTCTGTTGTTTTTTTTCATGACTTTGTTGGTTTTATGTCAGCTAAAGCAAGTAATTATTACCTACTATTCGCCAACGGTTTGATAAAATTGAAAATTAATAATAAATAATATACACAACGCATCATGTGTTAGACAACATCAAATGTCAA
>ERZ1026852.159-NODE-159-length-47574-cov-24.326185_pt1 | contig 47574 bp, 63 predicted proteins | sample MGYA00380156_ERZ1026852 | MGnify/ENA primary metagenome ERZ1026852 (study PRJEB33269, sample SAMEA4719792) | human gut metagenome | biome: human-associated habitat; feature: organic feature; material: feces | place: Cameroon | collected 2013-10 ...
CACTGATTCCGCCTGTGGCATAGAGATTTCCATCAATCTTGATTGCCTTGTTGGTTGCATCATACGTGAGCTTGATTCCGTGAAAGGAGATTGTACCCTCGAAGGTAGCATCGCCCGATACACCAAGTTCGGAGAATGGAGCGTTTGGCTTCAGCGACACAAGGTCGGCAACGCTCGTTCCTGCGCTTCCTGCTTTCCATGTTGGCTCAAAGAATGTGAGGTATGCGCCCAAGTTCTTTTCGCTGATAATGAAAGATGTCGGGTCAGCGTGAACTCTACCATCTGTTCCCCACCTGATTGCGCCTCCTGCCACATAGCCAGAGCCATCAAAGCGGAAGATGGTGTTAGCAGGAGTTTTCGAACCATCGTTGTAGTCCTTATCGACCATTTCGCCACCGAACCAAGCGGCAATGCCGCCTCCCTTTGCAGACTTCTCTGTGATACCGTTGATACCTGCCGTAGTGTTTCCGCCCGTGTCTCGCAAACCGATGAGTGATGTAAGAACCAGACCTCCGTTAATCTCAGTATCGGGAGCATCCATCAGAGCCTTTTTTAAGTAAGCAAGGCTGGTTACGTCACCGATTACTTCACCGAGTTTACCATATATCTTGCTGGTAATATAGGCGTTCGCCAGACCCAGTTTATCGTAGAATGCGCTGTATGCGGACTGAAAATTGGTGAACTTTGTTCCAACGGCTGAGACTATTGTAGCCTTGCCGTTGGTGTCAGCCGCATTGTATCTGCTTGATATATCTGAGAGATACGTGATGAGTTCTTTCTTGGCAGTAGAGAGGGTAGTGAAAGCGGCATTGAGGGCGGTGAGTTCCTTGGTATTCTTCAACACCTCTGCTCCCTTTACCTCATTATACGACTTCTCGGCGGCAGCGAAATCATCCTCCAGTCGCTTGGAATCCTGCGCCATTGCCGCAATCTCAGAAGGCTCTAGATAGCCATCGGTAACGTAGCTCTCGAACGCCTTCTTGTTGGTAGTGACGGTATTTCCAAGCTTCGTAACTTTCGTCTGTGCGGTCTGTGCAGCCTTCTGCGCCTCTTCCGCTGCCTTCTTTGCTGCGTTCGCAACTGTATCATCGGTGTATTTTGAAGCCTTAATCCAATCACCGATGGTGAACTGAGAACCTGCCTTCTTGTCGGTCTGGCAGCGCAATACCTCGTTCTTGTAGGTGCTTCCGTCAGACGGATAGGTGGCATTCACCCAGATGTCGCCAAGCTGATATGGAGGTGTAGGCTGAGCACTGAACACCTTCATTTTTCCATCAGCCGTTTCCTGCGCCTTGCTTGCGTCAGAGAGGGCTTTGGCGATGTCGGTATCTGTAATGATAGTCCACTTATAGGTGTTCCCATCCTTAGCAAAGCGGTATGCCTTGCCAGTCTTGTTGTCGTAATAGAGGTCGCCAAGGTGTACATTCTTATCCTTGTCTGTTGTCCAATCGCTTGCTGGCGCATTATTCAAGGTAGGCACGCCCTCGTAGAACCACGTTTCGATAGCCCCATCCACCTGATTCTGAAGGTCGGCAATGACCTGCGAGTTATTGATGAGATTGTTCACCTGCTCCTCGGTCAATCCTGCTGCTGAGTTATCCTTGATGTACTGAGACAATTCCTTGCCATCCACGGTGGATTTAGCCGAGAGCTTGCCCTTAATGACTACCTGCTTGGTTGCGCTGTCATACTTGACGTAAGAGCTTCCCTCGTAGTTATTCTCCTTAGTAGGTCGGTCGCCTACATACATATCGCCGTAAACATTGAAGAACGCCTTGTTAGTCTGCTTATTAACGCCATACTCCACGAACTCCTTGTTGGCAAATGAGTAGCTATTGATGCCGTGATACAATCCGATGGATGGCGAATAGGTATCTACCGCAGAGAAGATAAGGCAGTTCTGACGTTCTACATCGGTTCTATTACCACACTGCGACAACACATCACCCTTTGCAGGTACATCGCTAGCCGTAGCGCAATCAATATCCGAGAGGTCGATATAATGATACTTCTTTCCTTCCAACTCTACAGGGTCTTCATCGCGACCGATTACCAATCGCCAGTAAAAGTGATTGCCAACTTTGTGATAAGTGCCCTTGCGTACATTGAATGATTCCGAGCGCACTTGGTCGTTAACAGCGAAATCATTATCTACAGAATCACCTTCCTGCTCTGCTAAGAAATAGCAACGATAAGCCTTCTGTGACACATTATTATATGTCACAGTAACCTCTTCTACCTTATGAGCCACCACGCCGCCAGCAGGAGATATAATCTCCTTACCGCCGATAGTAGATGTCTTCTTGATTACCAGTTCCTCGAAGATAGCCTTCATCCTCACCTCAAGATAATCTGTGACGAGATGAGAGCGACCTTCCGCATCGGGAGTCCAGGAGCCGCCATTCTCGGAGTTGGAGTTACCGACAAGCAGACCACTTACAAACTTCTGAATCTTCTCCCAAGTAATAGTGCCTTTTGCGGTGTCGTCGGTGAGTTTTGAAATATACATCTTATCTGCTATGCTGACATTAAAGTTGTTAGTATTATTACCACCAACCATACCAGACAGAGATTTAATCGTTTCTCCCTTTACCGCATCAATAATCTGCTTCGTATCACTCTTTGTAACTTCCAACGAATTTACAAGCTCAATTTCAACTTCTGCAAGTTCATCACTATCTACCTTTACTGAGTAGTTGCTGACGAAAACTTCGTGACTGATAAGATTTCCATCGTTACCATAATCACCTTGTATCTGTATTGACAGCTTTGCATTCTCGTTCAACTTACTTGCAAAGTCAGGATTCTCTTGCAAGAATATGCGAGAAAACTTAACAGAGTAGTTAAATTGGTCTGTATTGTTTTCGCTCATGTGCTTGATAAGAGCATCATCGAGTCGTTTCTCTGCTGCTGTTACAAGAACCTTTGGAGGCTTAATGCCTGTGATAACAAACAAATCTCCCTTTTGCGGTTTAAATCCAGCACTTGCATTTGGCATCACGATACCTAATGTTGATGTGTCCTTCTGAACCGCAATCCAAAGTTCTTCTTTCGTAGAATCTTGGTTTGATTTGTTATCCTCAACGTATGTGTTGTTAAGGATATAATCACCATTGCTATTCATTTTACCACTTTCTGACTTCAAATTTCCGTTTCCGTCAGTAAGTACATTGTTATAGCATTTGTTCTTTGTGCTATTCCAATAACAACCAATAGTAAATGAGCAGGCAGGGCATCCGTTACTCTTGATGAGATTTATCTTTGCTGATTCACTAGCCAAAGCATGAGCAAATAAGTCAAATCCAAAATCACCATTAAACTTATGCAACTTTATATAGAAATAGCTATGAATATAATTTCCATCGCTATCCTTTACGTCACTATCAGAACTATCAAAAGCAACATCAGCAATCTCTCCAAACAACTGTCCTTCTGCATTTACAATTCCATTGATGGTTGGCTTTATATCGTCAAAAGTAACCGTTCCTTGATGAGGATTTCCTTTCTTATACAAGTTTACGAACTCGTAATATCCACTACCACTAGGCAACTTATGGGTGTTATTCAAAGCGTAGTAGAAACGCTCTGCACCTTTCGTATTGCGGTATATCGAAGGCATCAGTACAGATGATGGGGCTATCCATACTCTACCAGTAACAACTACCTTTGTTGCATTATCATCAGTTCCGCTATAAACCTTCTCGAACCCGTACCTGTCACTTTCTTTTACGAATTGATAGTCGTATTCAATACAATTAGCTTCACTGATTTCTCTTATGTTGATTCCTGCCTCGTCGTAAGAGATATACTTGTCACCATTTTTCCATTCATATTCAGATTTCGACTCGTATGTGAATCCTATATTACCGCTAAAAGAAACATTCCAACTGTCTGCACCATAAAAGTCATTAATACCAGCACTATTTTTATACACCTTGCACTTGTAAGAAAACTCGACTTCTATAGATAATATAAAATCTCCATCCTCTTCAAATGTGTACGTACTAGTGCTGCCGATACTCATTCTTTTAGAGATAGTCTTATACAATTCTTTTCCCTTGAATAAGTATATGCTCTTGATGGCATTTCCAACATTCGTTATATAGTCTTTTCTAGAAACGGAGCTGTTAAGTTCAAAATCAAACCCTAAACTCGTCAAATCTATCGTCTGCCCTTTTATCGCACTGATTAAAATATCAAACGAAAAGCTACAAGTAACCGTTGGATTAGATTGATTATCAGCCTGCGTCAAGTTTGATGGGGTAGTAAACCTATCAAATGTCTTTGAACTTACATCTATACTTCCATTGTAACTCTTTCCTTCCTTGCTTTTATAAAGGACAAGAACATCATTATATCTTGAATCTTTAAGGAACTTTGATAACTCTACATTAACATTGTCCTTGCTGATATTCTCCGTATTGAATACTGCTTCGCCAAACTCGTCATCATTAGGATAGTAATACGGCAAGTTATCGGATGAACCGTAACCTGTTATCATATCAACTATCTTGTAGTTCGCGTTCTCCTTAGATACAGAGATAAGTGCATCACTACTACCATATTTAATAGGTGTATCGGTTAAATCATGCTGCACCTTGCCTACATGACAAACGTTGCCATCCCAATAGTAATCAAGCTCGAAAGTTGTATTGATAAGTTGCAAGACATCAGTTAAGTATTGGTCTTCGAAAGATACTTCCTTAACTTCATCTGTTACATATCCCTCATCAATGACAACATAATATCCTTTGTATTCATCCGCAGGACGATACAATCCACAATATGACATTGAGCTATTAATGCGAGCTACAAACTCATAGATAGTACCACCAAAAGTGAACTTTGTCTGATTTGAACGGTATCTGTCTTTGTCCTGAGTATCTACATCATCAACAACAACATCAAAAAACAGAGTGTTATCAAGCAATTCTCTTCTGGATGTGAAAGTGATTTCACTCTTCCACATTCTAGACGAATTGTCTTTTGTAGAGTTTGGGGTGTATGATGCAAAAAATCTGTCACCATTGAACTCTACGAACTCTTCCTTCTTCCATTTTAAAGGCTCAGAAGAATATATTGTAGCAGTAATGGTAGGAGCACCACCCATACGCTTTGCATCGTAGGTATATGATGATACAATAGCAGGGCTAGCTTCCGATGGAAACAAACCGATAATCTCATTACCAGTATTCTCATCGTAAGTCAACTTCTGTATGTATAATGATTCAGCCTTCATATTTATTCTTTATTGTTGTCTGTATTCTTTGTATTTGCAGTAATTTCTGCTTGTTTTGCAGCACGTTCATCTGCCTCTTCTTGCTGAGTCTGCAACCTTACTTCCTCGTCAGGCGTGGAAACAGTATTCTTCTCAACGCCTGTCTTGGTAGAAATCAAACCAGCACCGCTCAATGTACAAAGCATCTGATTCCAAACGCTTTCATCAAATGGCTGCCAAGGCTTGAATGATGTACTGATTCTCATCTGTCTGAACTCGGTGATTGCTGTAGGATTCTCACCGCTTTCAACCAATTGCTTTGCCAATCCTTCTTTGAACAGTCTAGAGTGCTTGCTGACGAAATTCTGCCACTCGATAGCTGCATTGTTTGCCTCCTCAATATCCAAAGAACGTGTCATTTGAATTGCCAAACCGCTTATATCGCCACTAGACTTAATGTCCTTTGGTAAGATAAACGTGCATCCTGTAGCAATCTGCAACTGGTCGAGAATTGACTGCATGAACTCAATCATGTTCTGTGGAGAAGGTGGAGTTTTAAACTCAGCACTGCCTTTTCCTTCAATGCTTGTATCATTCAGGATGATAGAACCAGCTATCTTCTTCGCGGTTTCATTGAGTTTGCCCTTGATATAAAGGATTCCCCATCCATGACGTTTCTGAATGACCGCAAACAGATTGTAGATAATCTCAAACAGCTCGATAAGGTCTTGACCGTTATTCCAAGCAACATCGCCGCGTTTCGTGATAAGTGGACTCTCAGAGAATCCATGCACTTCCTTGCTTTCCAAACACCATCCTTTCAGTACTTCGTTTGTATCAACGTCCTGAACGAATACATCTGTAAAATGATAATGATATGTCTTATCGTATGCATCAATGTGTCTTACATTGTCCTCAGTACGATAATACACGCAATCAAGAAGCGGTTCTCCGTTATCGTCCTTGTGTGTGATAATCTGATAGCCATCTTCATACGAGAACAGTCGGCATTTCACTTCGTTATCCTCATTCATGTAAACGAGTAAGCCAACGTCACCATAACTCTGCTGAATGCGTATAGCTTCCATTTCGATACCATCCTGATTCGTCTCATCCCAATGCCATTTGAAATCGGCAAAGTTCTTTTTGAGCTTATCAGTTGGATTGCTGTCATGCAAGATGTGATTACGCTTATTACCACCTAGACAGAGAGCTTTCTTGTCAACAATACGTCGTTGCATAGGAATGCCGAACTTCTTAAACTCAATCTCGCAATAGCTGCCATCATCAAGCTTGCAGCATATAGAAGGTAAGTTCGTATCAAACAACACCCTGTGAGAATAAGGGTCTAATTCCTTCGCAAAACGCTCTTGGCTAACAACTATCTTGCTGATATTTGGCAACTGCGCTTCTTTTCGGAAGTTCGTCTTAATATCCGAACCATCAGAAGAATCGTTGATAGTAATAGAGCGCGAACCCCTCAAAAACGGCTTTTTCAGGAGTAATTTCTGTGGATTCTCCAAAAAATCATTGATTATGTCTTGTCTCTTTCTACTCATTGCTATTACCATTTAATGATGGTTCAACATCGTTATTGTTTTGTGATTCGCGATTCTCTTGTGGGTCAATCAAACCGTAATGTCTGCAACAAGCCTTTCTTGAAGCCCAGTAGTTACATTCTCTGTTTGTAGTAGGGCAAACAATATCGTGTTTGCTTGGCACTACAATGATTCGTTTCTGCTTCTGTGACTCTTCCATTTCGAATTTATCATTCAGCTTAACACGAATATCAGTCTGCATCTTCAATGCATCTTTCGGTTCGAGATTTCCATCATTAAGAGCTTGGTCTATCTTGTCAAGCATTTTAAGAAGCTCGTTTTTGTTCTCTTCCTTAGTAATAGCGTTGTTATTCACATTACCGATACCGAAAGGTTCTAGAACATCCAGTAATTTCTTGAATCGTGGAGTTTCATAGAATTTAGCTGCATCCTTTTCACTCTTACGATAAGCAAGACGATACGCCAAAGTCTTATCTTCCAGTGCGTCACAGAGGATAGCAAATGCAATGTCTTTCTCATCGCATTTATCCCAGTCTATCCGCACGGATTCAAGAATCATTTTTATATTTTCTTTTTTCAGCATATATCCTAAAATTAATAGTACAACGTATCATCATAAATGCTCTGAGCATTAGGATTTTTGTCTTCAACTTCTTGCTCTGCAAGTCTGAATCCTTCCTGTAGCTCGCTACCATACTCCATATTCAAACATGGGTACATTCTCATTGCGCAAGGGTCGAGCAAGTCCATAGAACGGTCTTTTCCAAGATTTCTGTTCATTTCCTTCTTGCTCTGCAACTTCTTCTTTCCACTCTGCATCTTATCAAAGCGAACTACCGCACATTCTTCCATGAACTCATTCTGTATAGTAACTCTGTATTTGAGGTTTTGATGCGTGTAAACTGCATTTGCAACCTTATCCGAGAATGTAAGCTGACCTCGCTTAATCATGTAGCTCAGTCGCAAGTAACATAGGTCTTTTATTGTCATAGCAGACAAGTAATAAATTCCCATTGCCTTTGCTGCTGATATATAAGGAATAGCATCTGGTATATAGTCATTGAAGTACCTACCTGCCGTAGCATCATAGATAATATGGCTTTCTGCTACTCCCTCGCTCGCCGCAAACAGTCTAGCTCTTTCTGCGTTGATTCGCGGTGTCGAGTGCATCACGATTTCGTAATTGACAACATGGAATCCATTCCACGACAACATCAGAGTGTTATCCTTTCCGTAGTCTGCCAAGTCGATTGTTATCCATTTGTCACCATTTACGGCTGGGTCTTTGACGAAGCAATCTCTTGCCGCTTGGCTAGGAATCGGAATATCCTCTTCCTCTTCGGGGTCAACGTTGAAGTTTCCCTCCATAAGAGCTTGTGCCATTCTGCCGCCCGATGCCGCTACAGAACCTAAATAGCCAGAGTTGTTTTCAAGCATCTTCTTGTTTGAACCAAGTTTACCTTGATAGAAAACAAAACTCTTAATCATTACTTCATATCCAAAGTTGCCGCCAATGGTTTTAAGCTTTCTGTCTATATCTATCCTACATTTCTCATAGACTTCTCGCTTAGACATTCCCCAAACAACATCTTTGACAGTCGGTCCTGCACAATAGAAGTATCTGACTACACCATCACGCTCTGGGATGATAAAACCATCTGAACCAATATACCAATCAAGGAATATTCTTGTCCAGTGGCTACGCTTCGGGTTAAGTGTTGCAAAGAACTTACCTGTAAACGTCTTGCTCTGACCTCTGTTTCGAGTCATGACGTATGAGAAAACTTCCCATGTCATTTCCGTCAACTCGTCAATTGCAATCAAATCATACTCCCATCCTTTTGCGCGCTCTCTCAACTTATCCATATTAGAATCGTCAAGATACGTCAAATCGACAAACGTTCCATTCGGAAATGTAACGCGAGGATTCTCGCTCTCCCTGATTTTCACAAAATCAGCTCCGAATATCTGTTTAAATTTCTCTACGAATCCTCCACCTGCTTTTTGATTACCAAGTGAACGGCGTGAAATCATTGCACGAAAATCTGGGTCGGTCATTAACGGCTCTGCCATCGCAAGTACAAGACCATACGATTTGCCTCCTCCGAGATTTCCACCACCAAAAACAACGTCAACGTTGCTACTTGCAAAGGACATTTGAAAGCCCTCTTGTGGTCTGATTTCTATATCTTTATTCGTATTCATGCTGCAAAGATACCTAATTTATAATATATAATAGCGTGTGAATAATTCTATATTGGTTACGTAACAAATAGAGTTTCTAAAAACCTGAATATCACCACATTATTTAATTATCTTTGCAGCAGAATTTTAAAAATTAGTAATATGAAGTTTACAAAACAACAACTTTTAGACACCCTAAAAGCAAAGCTCACTGCAAACGGAAAACACCTTTCCATCAGTGAAAAGACAATTAAGAGTTTGAGTGATTCCCACTTTGACCTCTTAGTTGGTGAAGATACAGAGTTAGATGATTTGGTGAAGAAGATTTTGCCGCAGTATGTTTCCCTTAACGGCAACTACGAGAAGGACAATGCCGACTTCATCAAGAAATGGAACGATGAGCATCCAGACACCAAGCCAAACCCAAAGGACGATGATAAAGAGCCTTCGGCTGTTGAAAAGAAGCTTTTGGAACGCTTGGAAGCTCTAGAGAAGAAGGATGCAGAGTATGAAGCATCTAAGCTCGTATCACAGAAGCGTAGTGAACTTCTCGCCAAGTTCAAGGAGAAAGGTATCAACGATAGCAAGTGGATTGACAAGTACATGAACAAGTTGAACCTCACCAAGGACTCAGACATCGAACAGGAATTTACGGATGCAGAAGAGTTCTACAATCTCTCTCATTCAAAGCCAAACAACCATACTCCAGGTAGTGCTGGCGGTGGTGGCAATGATAAGGCTGACGATTTCTCTGATGTTGTGGGTATCGTGAACCCTGACGCAGGCGAATAACATTATTCATTCACTATTAAACAAATTTACAAATTATGGCAGCAGCAGATGATTTCTATTTGAAGCGTGGGTATGGCGGTCACTTTGGCGGTCGTACACTTATCCAAGCACATGGTAAGATTGGCGGTCATAGAAGCGTTTTCATCAACCTCGTAAGCGGCAACAAGGACGCATTCGTTTACCCTCCTTTTGGTGGTGTTATCACAAATCCGTTCAAGGGTCGCGCTAAGGCTTACGCAGGTGATTTTTGCGAGTATGACCCAGACACTTACGGCAAGAATGGCGGTCAAACCGTCAAGATTTTGAAGTATTACGAGCTGGCAAAGGATGTCACAGCAGAGGACTTGACAATCAATCTTGTTGATGATGGCTATCATCACATTCCTTTTATCGGTGACAACATCATGGTCGCTCCATCAACTCTTACTGGTACTGGTACTGGTCTTACAGTTACAGGCGTAACCAAAGGCACAGAAGGTGGTGCAAACGTATTTATCGTAACTCTCGGTACAGCTTTTGGCGCAACCGCAAAGAAGGGCGATATTCTCGTTGAAGCAGCAAAGACAGGTGCGAAGGCTACCGCAATGGTTACCAATCCTAACGCTTACTTTGACAAAGACAACGACTTCTTCTATGACCCTAACTTGTCAACCAATGTTGAGGATGGCGAGGGTGCTCAGTACTCTTACACTCCAGCATTGATTAAGGACTCAAGAGTAATCTTGAACTTGGCAAAGTGCAACAAGCTTCCACCAGCCGTACTTGCGATGAACACAAGAACAGAGAACGGATGGTTCGGATTCTAACCGCTCCAATTCAATAGGATAACAATAGGATAACATATCATTAATTTAAGTATTCAGGATATGCAACAATTTGATTTTAACAATTCGAGATACGCCAAGTTGTTCTCTTCTAAGGATAACATCAACTTTCTGAGAACCTTCTTGAACACCAAGGGGTTGCTCTATACCAACTATGGCTGGTATCTCACACAAGGTCGTAGAGCTTCTATGCCTACACCTACAGACTACGATGGCGTGGCTTCATTCAGCATCAAGTCTCGCAAGGCAGAGGCAGCTCCTTTGATGCACCTTCGCGCTCCACTTGGTGATGCTCCAGAAATGGATAACGAGGGCTTGGAGATGTACACAGGTACAATTCCAGACTTTATCGGTTACAAGTGGTCTGAGAACGCAAGACAACGCGAGTATAAGGAAAAACTCTTTGAGCAGTTCGGCAACGATGCAGACCTTATGGCTGCTTGGGTGCGCGATGTTGTTCAGGTAGGTAAGAACTCAGCAGAGGCAACACTCTCCAACTTGACCGCACAGATTATGACAACTGCAAAGATGAGTTGGAAGGGCAAGGGTGAAGGCTTGCAGCAGTTCTTGCAGAAGGTTGAACCATTTCCAACAGAGAACCGCAAGAAGGCTGGTGCAAAGGCTTGGACTGACCCAGACTGCAACCTTATCTCACAGATGAGAAAGATTGAGGACGATTATCGCGATGAGCGTGGCGGTACTGAGATTTCTCTCGTATGGAAGATGACTCGTAAGATGTACCGCGATGTATTCTTGCAGAACAAGGAGGTTAAGGAGTGGTACATCAACTGGTGCAAGGCTCACGACCGCGCATATACTGCAAATATGCAGATTTTGGACGAGGACTTCAAGAAATCACTTTCCGACATGACAGGTCTTTCGCCTATCGAGATTGTCGTTGAGAAGGAGCGCAACAAGACTGTTACAACTGACGCATTCGTGCAAGGTTGGGATGATAAGATTGTTGTACTTTGCCCTATCGGTGATAGCGTTGAGTTCAAGTGGACTCCTATCTACGACCAGACACTTCAACAGAAGTATGGCGCAAAGAACATTGATGTTTCTTGGGCTTCAATCGCTGACGGACTCGTTACAGTAGGAAACTACGCAATGGATAACGGTCAGTTCCGCGAGTGGCAGACTAAGGTCATGATGTCTGCTTGCCCTGCACTTCTCGACTTTATGAACCACGTAATCATTGATACCTCAACAGCAGGTAATTAATGGTGGTTCACTCACAATATACGATAACATTTAATTCATTTATCTCTCAATGGCAGCATCGAAGTTTGACATATTGGACTATCTTAGCGGCATGACTAACTTTGTCTTTGACAAGTCGGCATTAACCAATGTCGCTTTGGATTGCGGCGTTTCTGATGTCGAGTCTTATTTGGACTTGACAGAAGAACAGAAAGACAGATGTAAGATTGCACTCTTGGAAAAGATTGTATTCGGTGTCTATCAGACAGCATCGACCACAAACCAACATGGCGCATATACTCTTACAGTAGGTGCTCAGACCATTACATCGGCTGCATTGTTGAGTATCAAATCAGAGCTCAAAAGACTTTACAAGAAGTATGGAGAGGATGAAAAACTTGAAGCTCTCAATGAAACCGATGGAGAGGTTAAATGGATTAAAGAAACAGATTGGTAAGCTATGTACACTGACAGAAATGCTTTGGATGAATATGCCTATCATGGCGTGTTCTACCGCTCGGAACAAAAACCAAAAGAAGATGGAGACCTTATCGGAAGCGATGGGGATATGTTAGGCGATACTGATACTAGTGCAGGTGAGTCAGAAACAGAAAATGTAGAAACTATCATTTTTGAAACTGATTGCGATATTCAGGAAACCAACAAACTCTTTAATTCGGGTGTAGTTACGCTAGGATATACAATCTATTTTCCGATGCCAACGAAAGAAGGAGAAGACGGAAAAGATGAAGAATATATTCCTGAAGGTTTGAATGCTGGCATTCGTTTCCGTGGAAAGATGTACGGAATGGACGTTGACGGAATGGTTATTGGCGTTTATCCGACACAAATGCACGGATGTGTAGCTTACATCAAGGGTACTGATATTTAGTTTTTTTCATCATAAGGTAAAATGTATTTGGGATAACAAGGTATGGCACAGAGGATTAATCGCAGATTATCTCGAATTGAGAATTTCTTTTCGATGCTTCTTACTAAGGGAAAAATCTCAGACAACATATTTGTCGGGGAATTACCACCTACAACTAGTAAGAACTGGGATGATTTTGTCAATGTTGACGTAGGTCAGCAAAGAGATTATGGCGGTTATTCTTCTGGCTATGCTAACATTTATCTCTATGCAAGACCAAAGGGAACTCCACTTAGAAAGAATGTAAAGTTACTTGACAAGATGGAAGGTGTTCTTGACAAAATCATTGATGAATCAAGAGACGCAAACTATACAATCAGTACATTATACCGTGATAGCGGATATGACTCAAACCGCCAGTTCCATTTTCAGATGATTTCTGTTTTAGTTATCGCAAGATAAATATATAAAATCTATTAAATGTAACATTTAAAACTCATTATATTATGGCGAAAAAGGTTATAAATACTGGTGCGGGAGCTGTCAAGTTCATCAAGCCAGATTATATTGTTGCCACATTGTTCGATGGCACAGAGACTGACGAATCTGCTCCAAAGGGTGATTCTTACATTCTTGAGGATGTTATTGAGGACACGACATCTATTTCACAAGATGATAACGATACCACCGATATTGAGTGTGAGACTTCTGACTCTCCTATCATTTCCATTGTTAAGCTTGGTAAGTGGCAGCTTGCAGCAGAGATTGGAGATACGCAGAAGGAACTTTTGGCTGCATTGTGTGACTTTACAGACGATGCAACAGGAAAGAAGACTCTTGCACCTTCGATTTACAAAGCAAAGTATGCAAAGATTGATGTTGTACAGGTTCAACCTAATGGAACTACAATGGAGGCTTACGTTCTTCCAAAGGTTCAGCTCAATTCTAAGTTGACTATTGAGTCTCTCAATTCAAACTTGGCTCGTATTGCATTGGCTGGTACTGCCAAGGATATTGCGCTTACCGTTGGTGCTAAGACTGTTCGCACACCATTCTATGTTGACCACAACTATTCATTGCCAACGGCAACTGAGTAATTTCGGTTCTTCAACAATTCTCGACTATATACAAGGGGCGGCGGCTTTAATGCTGTCCGCTCCTTTTTAAGTTTTATCATTTATGGCTGAAACATTATACAAAAAAGCATTAAAGCTTATTACGAAGGAATTAGACAAGGATGCAAAGAATGTGTTAAGAGAATGTATTCAAGAAATTACATACACACATCAAACGCACAACCTCTATGATTCTTACGGATATGGCATTTATGTCGAAGGCAAGCTTGAAAAGATAGGTTACTTATCATCCTCACCAAAAGCATCCAAAGGCAAGAATTGGTATGGAGAAGAGATTAAAGGTCGTGAAGCGATAAACGAATATCTCAAAAACGATTATTCCCCTAGTGGAGTAATTGATTTGGCTGTCGTTGCGACTATGCCCTATGCTAAGATATTGGAAGATGGCGGTGGTAATCTGAAACAATCTTACAGAGTCATTTCCATGTCGTTTCAGAAGATACAAAACCTATCCAAGAAGTATAATGGAACAGTAAGTGTGATTAGAAAGTAATTCATATATATGGGAAAAGTATATAGAGCACAAAAAGACCCGAATAAGGCTAAGAAACAAGCTGTAGAAGACGAGAACAAGGTATTACCTAGTTCTCCTTTGTCTGATGCGGCGATGGAGCGTCTAGCGCAAATTATGAATGATTCTCCTACAATCGTAAAGTTACAAGGTACAGAGTGGGAGATAAGAGCATTGAAGCCGGGCACTCAATGGATGATTGCAGAGGAGGCTTGCAAGATAGTCAAGGGCGAAAACTTATCAATGGGTGACGTAATCAAGGAGTTTGCTATCAATATTCCATCGGTGGCAAGAGTAATCACTCTATCATTGCTCAATGATAAGAAACGCATTGATTCTGAGGAATACCAACAAGTTTACGACCAGTTGCTTTGGGGAGACTACGAAATCAAGGACTGGGCAACATTACTCGTTGAGATTCTTAATTTGTTAGATGTGGATTTTTTCTTCGCGAGTACCAATGTGATTCAGACCGTCCGCAATCAAGCTCTGATGAGGAAGAAGCAAGCAGCCGAATTATCCCATCACGAACAGAATACGGACAAATGATAGATTTCTTACGTGCCAACACATGGTGCTCGCAAGAAGAATATAAGTGGAGGATGACTGTTCCTCAGATTCGTCTTGCGTCTATGGATTTTACTCATATAGAGTATATTTCGTCAGACGAAGGAAATAATCAGAAGAACGGCAAATTAAAGAATGCAAAGGTAATCAATGGTGCAGAGGATTTACGAAATCTCAATGACCTTGGAATACCTATTTTATAAACTCTTAAACTTTTGAATTATGGCAGATTCAGCATTAGGCAGTGCTCTTGTTATACCAGAGTCCGCATTGAAGAAAATCAAAGAGGCTGATGATAAGTTGCAGAAGTTACAAGATACGGCTAAAAATACCGCATCTAGTGTAACACAATCTTTCAAGGATATGTCTGTTGGTACTAAGCCGTTCCTTAATTCTTTAGACCAAGTTATAGCAAAACTCGCAACAATCAACGCATCTGCTTCAAATGCAAGCAGTGGTATCTCAAACGTAGGTGCGAGTGCAGGTAACATGAACAATAACATTACGTCAGCAGCACAGAACATTCAAAATATGGTAGCACAGCTATCTAAGATGAATGGTTCTGGCACTAGTGGTATTATGCAAGCGGCACTTGCATTTCAGAGATTACAGGAATCGGCAAAGGGTGCTAGCGGTATGAATATTGCTGAGTTAAAGCAAGAAATTGGTTCTATTGAAAGTATGTTGCGAGATACAACACAAAATCTCACCAAGGCAGACCAAGATGCACTTATTAAGCGAAAGAAGGCATTACAGGATGAGTTGAGATACCAGCAGCAGATGTATAATGAACGTGCTGTTGCTTTTCAGAAGGCTCTCGATAAGATGGTGAGTGCGGAGCAATCATACAACAACAAACAGAGAAAAGCATACGCTGATAGGGCAAAAGACTATCAGACAAGAAACAATAAGGCAAACACCACATATCAAGGCGCGCTTGATTTCTCTGCTACTGCAAATACGCTCAACCGCCAAGTACGCGCTATAGAATATCTGAAAGAGGCTCGTATGAAGTTGTCTCAAACCGATGCTGATTATAAGCGAAAATTGGATGTTCTTAATGCTGCCATTGAGCAACATAACAAAAACTTGAAAGAGGCTGGTGTTAATTCTCGCGCGTTGACCGAACAAACATCATATATGGCTGGATATATGTCACGTTGGGCACAGCGTATGGCATTTGCATTCTCAGTGGGTTCTGTCAAGAATTTTGTCGAGCAGATTGCATCAGTCAGAGGTCAGTTTGAACTTTCAGAGCGTTCACTCGAAGCTATCTTGCAGAACAAACCAAAGGCAGACGAGATTTTCAATAAGACTGTAGAACTTGCCGTTAAATCACCTTTCCGTATCAAGGACTTGGTGGATTACACACGACAACTTTCCGCTTACCGAATTGAGTCTGATAAACTTTATGATACAACCAAGCGACTTGCCGATGTTTCAGCAGGTCTTGGCGTTGATATGGGAAGACTTATCCTTGCATACGGACAAGTCAAGGCTGCTGCATACCTTCGCGGTTCTGAGGTTCGTCAGTTTACTGAGGCTGGCATCAATATGTATGGTGAGTTGCAACAATACTTTAAGGAAGTTAAGGGAGAAGCGTACACGACCGCACAGATAGTTGATATGATTTCCAAGCGTAAGGTTACATTTGAGGATGTTGAGGCAATATTCCAACGTATGACCGATAAGGGTGGAACATTCTACAATATGCAAGAGATTCAGGCTGAAACTCTCCAAGGTAAAATTTCCAACCTGAAAGATGCTTTCGATGTTATGCTCAATGATATTGGCAAGGCTAATGATGGTACGTTCAAGGGGCTTATTAGTGATGCTACCGTATTACTTAAACACTGGGAAACTATTGCATCTGTAGGAAAAGACCTTATAGGTATTCTTGCTTTGCTTATGCTACAATCAAACAAGACTGGTGTTAGCTTAAAGGAAATATGGAATGCAAATTTTACATCATATTCATTAAAAGGAAAAAAGGCACTAGGTCTTATTTCTGCATCATTCAGAAATCTCGGTTCTGCTGCAAAAACAGCAGGTAAGATGATTAAGTGGGCTGTAATGGATAATCTTCCATTAATCGCTTTTGCAGCATTGGCACAGGCGGTTTCAAGTGCCTATTTTGCATACGAGAAATTCAGAGATGAGCAATCCAAAATTATCACTGAAACTATTGATGCAAAGAAACGACTTGGTGAATTGTCCGCAGAATACGAGCGCATTAAGGATAATTACACTAAGAATAAAGGTGGAGGTGTGCGTGTTATCATAGACAAAAATAAATTTCAAGAAGAATCAAAGAACGTTCTTGATAGTCTGTATGACGAATTGAAGGCAAGAAAGTTGGAGATACCAATCGAAATACAAAAGGTAGATTTATCAAATATAGACAAAGCTATCACTGAATCAAAGAAGAAACTCGATGCTTTCATTCAAATGGCGCAAGATGCAAAGTCTTACATAAATGGAGAAGACAATTCTTTTTGGAATAGCGACAATCTAAATTTGTTTGGCATTCCACTTTGGGCAGATAGTTTCTCCAAGGATATGAAAGAACTTGATAATGCGGCTAACGATGTTCGTGCTTTTGCTTCAAGAGCGCAAACTGCCATTGATGCGCTCGGAGAGGGTTATGATAAATTGTCTGCAAAATCAAGAGCCGCTTACGATACCATAAAGGACGGAGCAAAGCCTGGAGAGCTTGATGTAGAGTATCTGCAACGAGTAAACAAGGTAATGGGGCAGATATTTGATAATGAGACTAACAATAGCTCATTCAAGCAATATGCCGACAAATTACGCAAACAACTATATGGGCTTGGAGAAAACCTCGGTGCTACTATTAGCGGTTCTTTCAAGAGCGCAAAAGAAGAGGCTACACACGAATTACAAGGTTTGTTCGATAACGTAAATAACGTTTGGGGCGGCTTTTTGAAAACAATGAAGCCAGCAGAAATTAAGGTATTTTGGGATAATGTTGCAACAGAGAATAAACTTGGTGAGTTGCAAAAGAAAATCTTGATGGAAATTGCTGCAAAGGTATATCATTTCAAAGTGGACGCAGACCAACAGAGTATGAACAATGCTCAACAAAAGGTCTATTCATTTATGGATGATTTACAGGCAGAGGCTGATAGACGAAAGATTAAAATTAGTCTTGATGTCGTTGACCCAAAAGATGCTCTCGCTACCGTACAAGGCTTTCAACGTTCTGCAAAGGATATTAAGGAACTTATCGACCAAATCAACAGAGGGCAAATCCAATGGTTTCACGGTTCTATCCTTGGTATCTCACAAATAATGAAGTGGGGCAAGCAAAATGTAGGAAAAAACACCGTGTTTAATAAGCAGACTGCATTGGCTTTCCTTCGTGACCAATTAAAGAATGCCCTTTCGAAAAACCAACTTGCAGGAGGTTTAGACCCTTTCGCCGACAAAACAAAGAAGAGTACCACAAAGACGGATAAATTGCAGCGAGACATTCTTTCAGAGCGTATCTCTCTCTTGAAGGAAATGAACCAACAATACGAGAAATACGACAAGTACTTGGATGATGACACGGCGGCTGCAAAGGTTATGGCTCAATATGCCGACAACCTTAAATTTGTTGGTATGCCAGAGGATATTATCAAGAACTTTGTGCCAGACAAGGAAGGTCTCATTGCTGCATTAAAAAAGATAGAGCCAACTATTGCTGATTTCAAGAAACGAGCACAGCTAAAGAATGACATCGTGGAACTGCAAATACAACTCGACACCGAGTTTTTCCAACAGCAGTTGAATGATGTAAAAAATGAGATTAGTAAGTCTTTCGACCAACTTAATCTCTACAAAAAACTGCAAGGAGAAGGTTTGTCTGACGGATTGATTAAGTCAATGTTTGGAGACCTTACTTCGTCATTCGCTGATGTACGAAAAGGAATCGAAGACCAGTTCACTGCAAAATTCGGAAACAACACAAAGTGGAGTTCCGATATATGGAAGCAGTATCAAGAGCAGATGGATAAACTTGACAAGGAAGTCTATCAAGACCAAGTTAATCAAGCGCAAGAGCTGATTAAGGCATATAAGACCGACCTGACGGAACGATTGCAGTTGGATAAATGGTATTACGAGGAATATATGAAAATCCAAAATAATGCCAATATCTCGAAAAATAAAGAAATGCAAGAGCAGATGACTGAGAATCTGAAAAAACAATTCAGAAAAAAATCTGCCGATATTGATTGGAAGGAGTTTCAGAATACAGACACTTACATTTCTATTTTCGAGAATCTGGACCACACTTCAACCAAGGCTCTTGATTATATGATAGACCGTCTTGGAAATATGCGTGAGCAACTTAAAGGTCTTGACCCTACGCAGGTAAAAGCTCTCACAGAACAAATGGAGAAGTTGAGACAAACTCGCGATGCAAGAAATCCTTTTAAAGCATTCACTACTGGTTTAAAAGAAATGACTAAAGCCAACAAGGATTTTAAAAAACTTGGCGGTATAAAAGAATGGGTTTCTAAAAATAAACAAAATGATGCGGAAAAAGATGATATAAAAGCTGGCGAGGATAGAGTGTCACAACTTGAAGCAGAGGTAAAACAGTCTGAAATTCTTAATGGATTTGAAGACGAACGAACCAAAAACTTAAAGTTGAACCTTGGTTTTGAAAAAGCTACACTCGCATCAAAAGAAGCTCAGAATAAGAAAACACAAGATAGTGTTAATATTTTGAATAACGCAAAGGATGCGAGCGATAAAGCACAAAACAAGTTCTCAAAATCCGTGACAGACATTACAAGCGTTGTATCTACGATGGCAACAGCGTTCAATGGATTGTTTGAGGCTTTAGGCGGTTCTGATGAACAACTCGAAAACACTCTTAGTGTAGTTGACAATATCGGTCAAGCAATCGGTTCATACTATAGCGGTAACTATGCAGGTGTTGCGGCTGGTGCAATGGGAGCACTCACAGGTATAGCTAAACTCTTTAGCAACGAAGGAAAGATTGATAAGGAAATTGCACGCCAAGAACGCGCTATAAACTCCTTACAACACGCTTACGAAAAGCTTAAAAAGAGTATGGATGATGCCTTTGACACCCAAAGGCTCTATGAATACAACCAAAAATCGGTCGATGCCCTTAAAAAGGAACAGAAAGCGTACCAAGCAATGATTAACGCAGAGCGCGGTCGCAAGAAACCTGATGAAGGAAAGATTCAGGAATGGGAACAGCAGATTGATGATTTGAGCACAACCATCCAAGAATTAGGCGAGTCTATGACAGAAGCACTTGGCGGTTTCGGGTCTCAGCCTAACTATAAATCTGCTGCTGAAGCTTTCTCGGAAGCGTGGGTAGATGCTTTCAATGAGGGCAGTGATGCACTTGAAGCACTCAACAATAAGTTTGATGAGTATTTCAATACAATGCTCACCAAGCAGTTAATGAATAGAGCTACATCAAAGTACATTCAGCCTATTCTTGAAGCATTCGATAAAGCGGTATCTGAGGGCAGCGAAGGTGGAAACAATGGTCTTGATGTTACCAAGAAAGAACTCGAAGGTATCAAGGAACTGAAAGATAAGAACCTTGCATTATTTAATGAGTATGCAAAGAACTTGATGGACGTTCTCAATGTCAAGCCTACTGGCAGTTCAAATATATCTGCTTTGCAGCAAGGTATTCAGTCTGTAACAGAATCAACCGCACAGGCGTTGGAGAGTATTCTTGAATCATGTAGATGGTACATAGCTCAACAACAACAAGACGTTAGAGCTATTCGCACATTATTAGAAGAACGACTCGGAAATGTTGTATCGCAAGCCATAAGTGGTGGTTCAAGCAACCAAATGATAACTCTTATGGAGCAACAAAGTGGTTATTTGCGCCAAATTTGCGATAATTGGTCTTCTGTAATGAAAACTGGACACAGCCAAGGTGGTAGAGGTCTTAAAGTTTTTATGAATTAAGTAACTTTAACGTTGTATTTATTGTTTCTTCTGCATTTATTTTGTATCTTTGCAGTATGAAATATACTACAAAAGATTTTATAAACAAGGCTGTTAGCATACATGGGGATAAATATGATTATTCTCATGTATGCTACATTAATAGCAACACGAAAGTTGAGATTATTTGCCCTATTCATGGTTCATTTTGGCAAACTCCAAATATGCACATAGGAATGAAGCATCAAGGATGCCCTATGTGTGGAGGAACTAAAAGAATGACTATAGAAGAGTTTGTTAAAAAGGCAAGGGATATTCACGGAAATAGATATGATTATTCGCTTGCTGTGTACAAAAACAACAAGACAAAGGTTGAGCTTATATGCCAAGAGCATGGTGTATTTTCAATTACACCAAACGCACATTTACGTGGTGACGGATGTCCTTTGTGTTGGGAAAAGAAAAGAAGAAGAGGTGTATTCGGCGTAGGTCGATATGATTACTATCTTCCAATGGATAGTGACCCGATTATAACAGAAGCATACACACAATGGAGAACAATGCTAGGTAGGTGTTATTCATCTTATGTACAATCTATGCAACCAAATTGTATAGGATGTACTGTTTGTGAAGAATGGCATAGCTTTAGTAATTTCTTTCAATGGTTTAGAATGAATTACCGATATGGGTATTGCTTGGATAAAGATATTCTTGTTCCTGGAAATAAAGTATATTCACCTGAAACATGTTGTCTTGTACCAAATGCTATAAATGTATTATATTCGTACAAAAGAGAAAAAAGAAATCTTCCTATCGGTGTTTCCTACGTAAAGCACACGGATAAGTATGTTGCTCGCATAAATCATAATGGTATTCAGAAAAATATAGGTTATTTCCTTACACCAAAGGAAGCTTTTGATGCATATAAGCCTATCAAAGAACAGTCTATAAGGGAAGTTGCAGAGCGATGGAAAGATAAAATAGACAAAAAAGTATATGACAGAATGATGCAGTATCGAATAGAAGACTATATACCGAAAGAATATCTAATATAAACGGTATCAAGGTATTCATGAATTAGTTTTCTGTGTTCTATATATTTAAGGTGAGATTTTCGCAAACATTAAAAGTTGTGAAAGTTTCACCTTTCTCTTTGCTGTTTCAATAAATATTCGTATCTTTGCATTGCTGATTGAGTGAAGGCTTTCGGTACATACATATCAAACGGATTTAATATTAAACACAAGATATTTGCCTGGCTGCATCCTTCACTTTAGCGGCTGGGCATTTTTTATGCCCAAAAATGTCATAAGACGATTGACTTGACCTATTCTAAAGAAAAAGTGTTTAATTGTTAAGTCAGTAAAAAATGACAGAAATCATTAAAATCGAAGAGCGCAACGGAGCGCAAGCAGTGAGTGCAAGAGAACTGCATCAGCAGTTAGGTAACAAACGACAATTCGCTGATTGGATTAAACAGCGCATTGAACAGTATGGATTTGTTGAAAACCAAGACTATGAGGTTTTTCACAATTCTGTGAAACGAGAAACGGGAGGCTCAACTCGTACTGAATATGCCTTGTCTTTGGATATGGCAAAGGAGTTAGCTATGGTGGAGAATAACGAGAAGGGTAGAGCCATCCGTAAGTACTTCATCGAAAAGGAGCAAGAGGCGAAGCGAAACCTTCTTGCCATGCCGAACTTTAACGACCCAGTAGCGGCAGCTAGAGCGTGGGCAGACCAATACGAAAAGAACAGACAGCTAGTTTTGGAAAACCAGCGCAAAGAAGAAGAACTTGAAAAGTCAAATCAAGAGGTTGCGTCATTGAGTGCTACAATTACCCAGATGCAGCCAAAGGTTAGCTATTACGATATGATATTAGCTAACAAGTCAACCGTGACTGTAACGCAAGTAGCGCAAGATTATGGAATGAGCGCAAGAGCATTCAACAAGAAGTTGCACGAATTAAAATTGCAGCGCAAGGTTGGTGGGCAGTGGATTTTATATCAACCTTACCTAGATAAAGGTTATGTTCATTCTAGACCTGTTGATATTCCACGCAGTAATGGAAAAATTATAAAATACAATACTGAATGGACACAAAAGGGAAGACTTTTCCTTTATGACTTTTTGAAGCAGCACGACATCCTGCCAAAGATTGAACAGACAGCATAAAATTAGGGCAAGCTCGGTTTCACAACTGAACTTGCCCTTTTTTAATCAACATAAATCTAACTAAACCTTAACTAATATAAAAAGTAAAATTACACTTTTTGTCTGTGTACCGCCGTACACTCTGTAAATTAGAAAATAATATAAATATTCTTTTACCAAACTTTGCTATTTTAATGAGCCGTAAGACGTTATTTCTGTTCGTCCTTACAACTATTCCACTCTGATACATAAATCGTTCTTAGCGTCATTTTTTCGCCATCATATCCGATTATTTTTGTATCGTTATCTTCTCCGTACTCTATAAGGTCACATTTTCCTTTGCATTCGATGCGAACTTCACTCTTTCCGCACACGTAAATGCGAGTAACCATATTCTCAGGAACTTCAATTTCCAAATCCTTGCAGTACGCGACAAGAATAATCGTAGAGCGCGCCTTGATAACTCCATGAGCACCTATATACATTTCGCTAGTATATCCGTGCTCGTTACATTGATAGAATCCATTGGCAAACTCACCAAACTCTTTCAAAAGGTACTCTTTTGACAATCCCCAGCCGAAAGCAATAGAATCAGCCATAAACTCAATTCCGTTTGAATCAAGAGCCATATTTACCAATTCTCGCTTACTCGCGGCAGAATCCCATTTCCCTTTATATTCTCCGCACAATCCCAATCTTAGGGCATTGCGCTTCAATGTCAATAATTCATTGCTATTCCCCATACCATTCTCTCAATCTATCGTTAATTAAAGTGTTCACATACGCATAGGTCTTGTCGTACCCGACAAGTTCGTGACACTTGCGGACACATCTCATAGCAGATTTCTCATTGATGTCCGCGCGCTGTGCAATAACGGCATAGGAAAAACCATACCGATTGTGTAGAACGTCAAGAACAAAGTTCCTTGCTACCGCTCTCGCAAAAGGAATGTTAGTATTGCCGACATATAAATCGTCTGCATTCACTCCTTCCTTTTCCTCAGTACTCATAGCCGTGTTCACTTGTTCGCAAACCATCCGCTCTACCTTATCCATCGTATCATTACCTAAGTATATCATAGACGTTAAATCTTATTTTTATCTTTATAAACGTAACCTACCGTATCACAAGGGTATTTATCATCTGGTGACAATACACCTGCATCTTCCATCTTTTGTCTGAAATCCACAGAAACCATGGGAACTAACTTGTGAAGTCTTGAGCCATCGGCGGCAGCCCAAATCGGCTTTAGATACTGAACAGGATTCTTAACCTTTACACCATCCCATTTGATTCCGTTCTGAATGAATGGTATAAAGATACCGTCTCGCTTCACTCCGTTAGCATCACACATCCTTACAATTCTGTAATCTCGGAATAGTCCGTATTTCAGTTCTATATACCATTCATTATACATAAGCTATTCCTTTCCTTGATTAAGAGCCTCGGCTGCTTGCTCTGCCAATATTGCTTGCTGACCGTGCTCAAAGTTCTTCTTCAAGTCTTCCTCTGTCTCTTCGGAAACTGGAGTGTTCATTACAGTTTCCAACTCTTTCTGCATACGACCGAGGTAATCCATCTTGTTCTTTGCGAACTTTGCAGCATCATCTGCATCAGTGAACGCTGTAATCGGATGAGTAATGTTGGCTTCTGTGATGATAACCATGCTATCAAGCATATCTTGATAAGTAACATCAGTCTCAGGGAAAATATCATTTTCTTTTCCATTTACTTCGTTCTTCATCGCGACAAGATTTTCAAGCCACGCGAATGTTGTAGTAGTAAGCGCGTGCCCTTCCATATCAACACCGCCCCAACGCTTAAAACGTGCTTCAAATCCAATGTGTGTGTGGAAAATAGCACAATCCTTCAAAATTACGATGAAGAAATGCCCGAAGTCGGTAACGCTTTCAACATCTTTTCTGTTGATTCCGACAACAACTTTAAGCAAACCTGCATTGTTGTCAACAGTCTTCTTTTTTGCAATTCTAGCCATAACTATATATTTATTTTTGTTCTACAATCGTTTTGTACTCGAAACTAATGCAAGATGGATTCTCCTCAGAAGTAAACCTAATCTCATTAGGGTCATTGCAAACCCCATCCTTGAAGAAGAAACAATCTTTGCAAGTATATACCAGCGGAATAATGTCTCCGCAAGCATCATTGTCAGGATTTGCGTATGTATATAAGTCTTTGCCCATACAACATGGGAACTCTGAATCTTCATCATTCAACAATACACAATCCTTACAAGTGTATTTAGTCTGTGCCATGTTCCTTACGTTTTTGATATTCCATCAATGTCAAGATACAATAGTTAGCGCAGTCAAGAAGAGCATCTTCCAAAGGTTCATTAGCAACTTGCGCTTCATTATCCTTCAACGTCTTGATACGATTCACTTTCTCTCGTATCTTTCCGTAGCCGTAGTTGATACCAAGCTCATCATACATTTCGGAAAAAGCATTCCCATAATCGTGATTTTTGCGCTTATAGGTATCGCTCATCTTGTCGGTGATAGACTTGAATGTTTTAGCATCTCCAGTAGATGAACACTCGTGTATCTTTGGTTCAAGATTTTCTTTATTCAAAATTTCGCCACGCCTCATAACATCTTTAACTGAAAGCATGAAGACCTCGTTTTTAATCTCGTCACAAGTTACTTTTACAAATAAACAACAAGAATTGTCAATGGAAGGAATAAAACACCCAATCGGACTATCTATAACCTTAAAAATAGGACGGCATGGGGTTGTGATGATTTTAAATCCACCACGAATCTCTAAATCTGTTTTGTACCTTGGTAATACAGGGCAGTCTTCGCCCATTATTTGATGATGACGAAATCTTGCCACCTCTTCTTCGTATTCTCTCACTCTGAACGGAAGAACAAACTCTAATCCTATCTTAACATCTTCTTTCTTAATCATAAGCTATTTCTCCTTATCTTTAATTTCAATAAAATCACCAACACCCAAACGAGCCTTATTGATACATGATGCAATCCAACCAATCAGATAGGCAGAAGGCTCGCCTCCGTGTTCCATACCAATATCATTCTCGATGTTATCGCAAGCATGAGAAGCTTCATGGCAACAAACCCTCATCTTCATAGAATCCTTGCTTGCAAAATTAATAAATGAACAAAGCTTCTTATTCGCCTTTTCTCTAACTATATCGTAGGTTATTGCGTCATAATTAGAGAAATCAACCTTCAAAACCTCACCTTTTCTACCTTCAAAACACTTATTGGCGTCTTCTTGGCTCATGCCAATAGCGACACATAACAATCTCGGATAGATAACAGGGTCGTATTCATAATATCCTTTCTTCTTCATATTCTCAACTATTTATGTTAAACATCTTTTAATTCAAGACCTAACAGAAAAAATCGCGTGCTCACGATTATGCAGTCATGGTCTTTGTTCGTTTTAAATAAACTACATTTTCCACCACTATCAACATTACATATATCATATCTTCCTTGAAAATCGAAAGCAGGTTTCAAAATGGTTTCTTCTTCTCCCACTTCTGCAAGAAAAGGTGTAGGATTCTTGTAACGGCATTCCCAAGACAGAACACCAAATTTGTGTAGGAAACAATTATCTTTCCTCACAACATCTTCGTCTTTCAAAAACAGCCATATACCCTTTTTCACTTTATCAAGAATGGTAGCTGCTCTTTTATTATTTGCTTTATAGAAATTTACACTCCAATAATCCATATCTCAACTATTTAAAATGTAATCTACCAATATGCCACTTTGAGCAAACCTTGCACAGGTAGCAAGTATAACCAATCGCCTTCAACTTCGGATTCTGATTAAGAAACTCCCAAGCATCCTCTTCGCTTTCGTAAGCGACCTTCGCTTTCCAAGAGTGAACTTTCTTAGTCCAATGTTCGGGGTCTGGCTTGAACGGCGGCACTTTATTCGGATTGTGATGATTCTTTCTCATAACTCAATGATGTTAATACAACTATCATCAATCGCGATATAGCAATCAAGTGTTTCACGTCTGTAACCACCGAAATCAATAAGAATCTCTGAATCATCGCTTGCGCAAATAAATTCTTTATTGGCGAGCAGCTCACTCTTCGTGATGGATTTCTTGACCTCACTAAAATATATTCTGCCTACCATAGGTGCATTGACTATTCCACCGACCTTAACAACATCATTGTCTGATGTTATATATATGATAGGTAAATCACCTTTTGCATTCTTAAATAACGCGTTATTTAAAAGCTCTGCCTTGTTCATAAGCCTTTTCAAATTTATTAATAAGATGTTCACAATCCTTGAATATAGGTTGTCTTAATGTATATGTACATTTCGTAGGTTCTATCCATAGAAGATTTCTCCATTCGTGTGACATACGATTAATTATGTGTCTAATCCTGTCACCATAGACAAATTCCAACACCATATCCTTACAATCCTCTGATAATTCAAACTCACCGCTAAGTTCAAATCGTCCACCGTTCCAAACGCATTCAGATGGTTCAATGCCGACTGAATTCATATTGTCTATTACATTATGTATAGAACCAGTGATTTCTTCAAAATCAGAGTTTTTGATATAAACGTTCCATTTACTCATATCAGTTACTTTTTAGTTGATGATGGTTTGCGACCACGTTTCTTTGTCGTATCGCGCTTACTGGCGGTATAATCCAATGACGATTTCTTTGGTCTGCCTGGTCTTCGCTTTACAGGAACTGCTTCTTGGTTCGGTAACTGCAATGTCTCACATTCCTCATCTTCGCCAAATTCGTTCTCAAACTCTCTTCCATCGCGTTTCTCTGCATCGGCATCATAGGCGCGCTTCCACTTGCGCTTGGCAACTTTCAACTGCTCTTTCTTGAATGCCTCTGATTCCTCATGAAGCTTATCGTAGTCTATCTCAGGTGCATCAAACTCACCTTCAATACTGCATTCGGGAGCTTTCTCAACGTCCTTTGATTCCATTTCCTTATGAATGCGGTCTTCCTCAGAAATATATGGCTTTTCGTCCACTTTCTGCTTATGACTGGCATTATACTCGTCAATGAACTCTTTGATTTCTTTCTTTGAGCATCCATCTTTCCTCATTTCTGCCAACTCAAACTCGAACTTCTGACGTTCAATGTCCTCAAATCTCGTTCCGTCCAAATCGCTTCCCTCATTGAGTACGTTGATTTTCTTGTTCTCCTCATCAGCTCTCATCTGTTTGTCAATAGCAATCTCCAGTAACGCGTGGTTAACGTCCGATTCCGTCATTTCATCGACCTCATAAGCCCTAGGGTCTTCACCAAGCTCGTTTTTCAGGAAGTTCTTCTTTGCCTCGAAGCAGCCGCTCGGTAAAAACTGAGCCTCATCAAGATACATGTAAGGGTGAATGCTCTTGATAGACATGATAGGACTCGGTGTACCAAAATCCTGCAAAAGCTTCATGTATTTGTCCGCATTCTGCTGATAAATGCAATAGCATTCCTCCAAATTGCGCTTCTGAACAAGCACAACAGCCATTATCCAGAATGGGTCTTTACCATCCGTGTAGCGTTTCGGCAATCCCTTCGTCTGCAACGATGCCGCTTCCAACGCTCTATCAAGTGATTCTTCCTTTATTCGCATATATTCTCAACTTTTTAATGACTACAACACCTCGGAAGAACCATCATCAATGGTATCATCTTTCTTCAACTCCCATTCGTCGGCAGTCATAATCTCCCAATGACCGCAAACGTCCTGTGCCAATACAGAACCGCGCTTCACCTGCTTGTGAGCGCCTACCATATTGACGGCAGTAACGCTATAAAGCATATCGGTAACGTCCAGACCATCATCTACCGCATCGGTTGCTTTCTTGATGTCTGTAACGATAGGGCAGTCAAACAATGCTTTGATGTTCTCGCCCTTGACCTCAATTGATGTCTTGTATTTGTTCATAATTCGCATATATTTTAAAGCATCCACCGACCGTAGAAGGAACTCGAACCTTCTGTTTGCCTAGACTTGTATCTCAGATACGTCCTACCGCCTTGCGGATGCTGTCGTTTCTATTTTCCGCCATTCTTCAACCAATCCTCAATCGTGGTACTGTCACCATCAAACGACTGACCGAAGACGTTTACCAACTTGACCGAACAGAGCAGATACGGAATGTTCTTGATGTTGTCCGTTGATGGCTCTGTGGCATCCTGTACCAAGAACAACGCTTTCTTCTGCCTGTAATCGTCATACCACAGAATCAGCGCACCCTCCAAGTATGCATACAGACTATCCCATGCTTTCTCAGCAGCCTTTATCTGCTCGGTGATGGAAAGCTCTGTAGTTCCGTCAACATCATACCCGAACACGCAGACCGACAACGTTGCGTTTGTACTCTCATGCCTAACATTCGGGTCAACAAACACCCTCAACGCATCACTCTCAGGATAGCTCTCGGTATATACGCCCTTCTGCTTTCCCTTTGAGTTCAATCCGTCCAATGACTTGTAGCGGACAGAACCGCCGCCGAAATCATCCTCCAGACTCTTACGCAATCCGTCTGCCTTCCAAGCTCCCTGCTCGGACTTCAAGTAACGCTGTATGTAGAATTTCTTTTCTGCCATATTCCAAAGTCGGTAATTCGTAAATCAAACATTTATGCTGCAAATATACGCCAAAAAATCAACCCAAAAACGAACTTTACATAGTTTAACAAATTGCAAATTTGTACTAAATTCCCCATATCTCGCATTAAATATATGTTATCCGCATAAATCAGATTTTTCATATTGAAAATTTAACATTTGAACTCTTTCCCATATAATAATAACACGTAAATAAACCATTGTACCCTCGCGCGCAGCCGTAGTAGGGGATGTCAACCCCTGTATATAGTAAACTATATACTCATCCCCTAAGAAGAAAGGCTTCGCACACAACCCATGACGATAGTCTAGTGAAAACTGCAATCTGAATATAGCAAAAACGTGTCTTAAACCCAAATATAGTCTTACTTTTCCGCAAAAAATAAAAATTGATGCAAAAAGCTCGATAATTGAGTTCTAAGACGTTCAAAATGCTCTGGTGATAAACTATACCACAAAGCTGCATAAAACGTTACCTGACGCACAGAAATAGCCAAAAGTAGATACTATGAAACTTTATGCAAAAGAAAAAGTAGATATGATATTCTAGAAAATGCTCAAAATTCGGTAGAAAAGCAGAATTGATAAAATCAGAGTATTTTACAAAAAATAAAAAATAAAAAAATAAAAAAAATTCGGATAAGAGCTGACCAACCCTGCGAGTGCCAAAAAGGGGAGGGGTGGGGTGTAATTTGCCCTATATACCCATAAATCACTGAAAAACAGCGTTTTATTTGCGACAAAAAGGGACATTTTCAAGCAAAAACGGCAAAAATGCGGCTTTTTCGTTTCTGTTTCTGCTTTCTGTAAATTATCCAAAATAAGAGAAAAAGCAAAGAAACAAAAAGTAAAAAGATAGAACGTTTGCGCAAAGGTGCTAGAAAACTCAAAATTCCCAAAAAGTTTTCTATTTATCATAATACTTTGCATAAACATACATTTTTACTTTGCATAAATATGCAGAAACTTGCATAATGTTTCACGCACAATTTTCGTGAAACAAAAAGCGAGTGAAAACGAAAACGGAAATAAACGGCTGCAAACGTACCAAAAACGAAAGATAGTGCAAACATACATATAAGACGGAAAACGGCTGCAAACGGCAAATAATACGCTTTTAGGCGTTTTCCCTATATATAAGGTACGCGCGCCCACTACATTATAGAAAACGGCTGCAAAGATGATTTTTCGGGCTGCAAAGGTGCGAAGATAGGAAAAACAGATAAAACCATATAACAACACCTATTTAACCAATCATTTTGCAAAGTGGAGATAGCAAATCGTGTAAAGATTAAAGAAAATGCAGTTATTTTCAAGAAAAAAGCGTGAAAAAAGCGATTTTTTGCCTTAAATATTTTGCAGATACAGAAAAAAGCCGTACCTTTGCAGCAGATAAAACAAACAAGGGTATCTAAAGCAAGAATAATCCTTATTACGTTTTAATCATTCGTTCTTTGATTTACTTACATGTTAGCGTGATAATGAAACGCTTACTATTTGCAGCCGTGATTCTGTTTACAGATAGCGCAAACGTAAGATAGGCATTATCTTAATATCGTTATCAGAAACCTAACAAATGTTAGTGTAATGATACAATATGGTAGTATTAAGCGGTTTGCTAGTTTGCCATCAATAAATAAACTAGTAGTAACAATTATAACGGTTATCCCTTTATAAAGAATGTAGCTGCAAAGTACATTATATATTTAGCGTTGAAACATCTTAAAGTGAGTAGCGAAAAGTTGGAGTAGCGAAATAAATTAGATGATAAATGAAAACCAAAGAAATATATACCCATACTAGATGCAGGCGAAAACATCGGCTTTTCTGCAAGTTCGAGTCTTGCAAAGGGAACAAATTAGTAACTTAAAATTTTAAAGCAATATGATGTACAATGAATTTGTTGAGCGTGTAGGAATGGAAGTATCATCTTCTGAGTTTGAAATTATCAACAATATGTATATGCTTGCAGATGTTGACAAAGATACATTTTGCAAGTTGTGGGCAAAAATGAACTTTGCAAGAATCAAGACCGCAAAGGAACAAAAAGCAAAGGAGGAAAAGGAGGCAAAGGCTATCGAATATATCACAAAGGTATATAATAAGCTATCCACAAAGTTAAATAAAGATTTTATGGTTAACTTTAATATGTTAGCTATCCACGTTATCGGCTCTGCATCTTATAAGAAATTAGTAGATGCTATGCACGTATGTGGCATTATTGAGATTGATGAGTATTGTCCACTTGGTCATTACGTATCAACTCTGGACAATTCTATAAATGAGTATTGGGATAAGGTAGCCGAAAAGCATATTTAAACAAAAACCTCCACTACAAAAAAATAGTGGAGGCTACCTTTAATTAAAAGATAAACTTTTAACTTTGGTATCTAAAGCGTGTGCAAAGTTATTAGTTTTTCTTGAATTGGCAAAATTAATTAGTAACTTTTAAATATTTTAGGTATGAAGACTTATAAAACAAATTATTCAGTAGCTGTAAATTGGTGTAACAATGCGCTTATTCTCTGCAACAATATTACAGATATAGATCCTTCTGTTTATGATAATATGCGCTTTGAACTGTTCGATGAAGAAGACGGCACACAAAAAGACATTTATCAGTGGTTTATTACAGATTGCACCAATGACGATGTAGAGTACCTTGAGCAAACATTTGGATTGCTTTTCACTTATTCGGACTTATTGGATAAGTATATCCTTTGTGTTGACCATTACGGCACAAGTTGGGATTACGTGGAATGGGAAACTACAAACGAATTGGCAAAAAGAGAATTAGGAGAAAAGAAGTAATAACACTACCTTTGCACTCGCTTTGTTGTGGGTGCAAAGGTGCAAATAATATAAGATATGAAAAAGCATTTAAATAAGATAGTTTGGTTTTTGATGATTGCTTTTATAGTAATCGGTTTTTTGTTGTTTACTGCTAGCTTTTTAGTTGGTAGTTATCATTTGTTTAGTGTAGGGCTTTTATTCATGTGCTTTGCACCGTGGCTTTTTATGGCTGTTATTGTTTCTTTAGATTAATTGGATATATGGATATAACAATACCTTTCGTTTTCGCCCTTATATCTTACGTATTAGGCATTATTGTAGGGCGCAATTGGAATAAGTACGTAAAAGAGTAAATAACCTTTTAAAACGCAAAGAAAATGAGAAAGATAGAACAAAGAATGGTTAACGCTGTAAATAATAAGGTTAACTACAGAGAAAGTAATACTGAGGTAATTATTAAGGGTGCAAATGTATTTGTACGCTTGTATGATACGTATATATACGCAAAAGTACGTGGAAAGGTTTATTTTTCCGATGGTGGTTTCAATACGGCTACAACTAGCAGCCGTTTGCATGCGCTTGGTGCAGCCTACAGCACAAATAACAAATTATGTGGCGTTAAACTTACTAGCCAGAGCGAAATGATTAATTTGCGCTATTACGGCAAAAAGACAATATCATAAAATCATATTTGGATAGGTGCAAAGATAGCCGGTATCTCTAGACTGTTCGATTCAGTTTGCACCACAAAGTAACATTAAATAATTAGCAATATGAAAGATTTAAAGAAGTTAGCATTAATACTCCGTGCTTTGGGTATTACTGCAAATGTAGTTAGTGAACAAATTACATGTAATGATGAATTTGTTAGTGATAACACTTTTTGCGAGTGTTACAAAGGTAGTGTGCGCTTTGATGTTTGGCACGAAGAAACAAATGAATTTGAGTTACATTTTACCTTTGGTAGTACTTTGGTATATGATACCTTATATTTGGATAGCTTGATTCAGGTAGTTAGCGAAATAACTAGTACTATATCCAAATTTGAGGGTTAAATAATAGAGTGTGTGCCCTTATCTTTTACCTTTGGTACACTTTATCAAGTTGGAAAAGATAAGGCTATATAGAGTAAATAAACGGATAAATCAGAAAGATATGAAAAGTATTGCATTAACTATAAAACAACTTTGGGCATTAAAGATAGTATTTAATAGTATTTTTAACGCTCTGGAAAAGAAAGAAGATGGTAATTATTATATAGATAATAAGAAATTCTTTCTTGCACTCAACGGCAAAGAATACCGTTCACTTGTGCAAATAAGTAGTAAGCTATGATATTGCTTAAAAGTTACTATAGCCGTGTGCGGTTAGCGACCGCCATCCAAAAGCGAGATTTGGCACGGCACAAATTAAAAAAGACAACTTGGATATGGGAACAAAGGAAAAAATAAAGAATTGGTTGGATGCTGAATATAATAGCCTTCACTTGGAACATATAAGCGTGCAAAAAGAAAGCGAGTTAAAAGATAGATTCATTCGCTTTTATTGCAAGTTCGATAAACGACTGATACGTATCAAGCGTGAAAAGATAAGCGTATCACCGATTAAAAATGGCGGTGTGCGCTTGTCTTTGGTAGCTTGGGGAAAATGCTACGGACAACTTTATGAAGTGTAACTTTTAAACAATTGGATATATGAGTGACAAAGAAATGAATTTGGCTATCTTAAACAAGTTGTATGAGATAGCCGATAAGGTTTTTAATGAGGGTGTAAACGTAAAAGAAGGCAATTACACCGCATCAGATTTGGCAAAGTAGTACATACGCTACCTTTGCCGCCTCCACGGAGCATTAAAACGAGTGAAATAACAAAAATAAACCAATTAATAAAGAAGCAGAAATGGAAAAAGTATTTGTAGTAAGTATTAGCAAACATTGTGAAAGTCGTGTTTATGCAGCAGAGGAAGATAGAATTGTACCTCGCATGACAAATGGCGTATTACGTATCTTTGAAAGCAAGGATGACGCAAAGAAATACATTGAAACATTCTATAACGAAAGTGCGACTGATAATGCGTCTTTAAGTAGTCGTGACGAAAAGAAGGGTAGCTACAAAGCGACTTTGAACGACTGGTATAATGAAGACGATAAAGCAACTACTTGGGATGGCATACCATTGAAAGGTTGCAAGCAGAAAATCACCATCAAATTGTACTCTATGGAATTAACTAAATCAGGTTCAAATGCAGATTTGGATGATGATATGTACGATTTGCTTGCAGGTGAAGATACAGATAGGGCAATTATAAACTAATAATAGAAATGGAAAAGACAATAACAAAAGAAGAAGCACTGGAGTATATTAAGCAGAATATTGGTAAGTGCAATTTATCAACATTTAATATAGGAATAACTTATGTTGATGACGAGAAAAATGAACTGAGTACTATAGCATTTTTACGTGGGTATGTTGTCACAGAAGAAATAGAGTTTTGTGAGCATCTGAATGTTCCTTGCTTTAAGTTTCAGCATGTATCTCCTTGTTATATGGATTTGTACGCAGAATATACATCTGAAAGTATATGGGGTTTAGGTACATTTGAATATTTCTATCTAACCAAATCAAACTTGGATGTATTGTTAGAGTTTATAAGAATCATCACATCAAAATAGGAGAAAGGGCTAAGTTATGAAAGTATATGTAGTTATCTCTTCATACCAACACGGATTGGGTGAAGCAGTTGAGGTCGATGCAGAAGTCTTCGATACCAGAGACAAGGCTAGAAAAGCGATGGAACGCAAAGGACTGAACACATTGGAAAGCTACAAACAAGCATTGGATTGTGATGATTTCCAAATCAGCGTTTCAGATTCATTCTATCATATCTCAGACAACGAAGGTGAGACGTGGGATAATTTCGATATTGTAGAACAAGAATTAAAGTAATAAGACTATGGAGATTAAGAATGCAGCTCATTGTCCTATCAACGAAAAAGACCTTGGTATTGACGAACTGCTAGAAGATTTGTTTAATGACGGTCAGTACGCTTGGAACAAGGACAATACAGAAATGGTTGGATTTGTCGGCAACGAGCCAGTATTAGTACGACAGGAAACCGACAACAAATTGCTAGTAAGATTCCTTGGCGATGCTTGGTGTCCTGATGTTGTTGAGGAATGGGTGAAGAGAATTGAACACGATAAGAATAATGATACAGATTACGTAATTGATTCTTATATGTTTGGGGTGATTGATAATGACCGTGAGCGTAAAAGCAGAGATTTTCACGTATCATTCTATTATCGTGGATAATAAATAGCAGAAAGTAACGTTTTAAAAGTAATAAGAGATAGGAGATAATGGTATGAAGAAAGTATATTTTTTCACAACTGCAAGCAAATTACTTATTAAGTGTTTGGAGTGTATGGGAGTTGACTATGATGTAAATCATAATCCTCTTGAATTTAACGATTATGTTGCATCTGCAATAGTAACCGATATACAGATAGATTTTATATTCGATTTAATAACTAATCACGACCCTCTTGTATCTTGCTATGACCAAGAAGAGTATGACGAATATGTTAGAGAAGAAAGTTGCTAACAAAGATAGGATAGGAGATAGGAGAAATGAAGACAATAGAAATTAGCAATACTGGTGGCGTATCTGTAACATACGACATCGTGAACATCGGCTGTAAGGACTGCCCTTACTGCATGATGGCAGAAGGTCACTACCTTTGTCGTTCTGACAAGAGCTGCAACGCAAAGGCAAATATGACCGATGATGATGATGAGCCAAAGCAGAAAGTAATAATATACAGTCGTGTCTCTACTGAAAAGCAGACATTGGAGCAGCAAGAAAGAACAATCAACGAATGGTTGAATTGTCACAATCTGAAAGCTACTCACGAAGTGAAGGAGGAAGGAGTATCTGGTAAGGTATCTTATAAGGATAGAAACCTTGGTAAGGTAGTGTTGCCGATGCTTGATAAGGGTGATATACTTATCGTGTCTGAAGTCAGCCGTATCGGTCGTTCCATGAGCGACATCAACAAGTTTGTGAATGACGAGTTGAAACCACGTGGTGTGCGATTGGTTATCGTTCAGATGGGCATTGACCTTGATTGCAGCCATCTGAAAGCGATTGACGAAATGTTGTTGTTCGCTTTTTCATTCTCGGCACAGATGGAGCGTGAACTCATACAGGAGCGAACACAGAGCGCATTGGAAGTACGCAAGCAGAAGTTGGCACAAGACGGAGAATTTATTTCAAAGTCAGGTAAGGTTGTAAAGAAGTTGGGCAGACCTAGAAAGTGCGACTTGACAAATGCACAGAAGGCAGCATCGGAAAAGCGAAAGAAAGAGGCTGCTGAGAAACCTTGCAACAAAGCTATATGGAATGTGGTTAAGAAGTGTACCAATGACTTCACTGAATTGACTACACCTAACTTTGCTGATGCAGCTATGATGTTGCAGCAGATGGGCGTTTATTCGTCCACTGGTAAGGTATTAACCAAAGAACTAGTAAGAAGTGCGTATTACAATCTACGCTCAGTCTATGGCAGTCAGGTTTATTTCAGACGTGGTTCTGCCAACTATCGTGTAATGCGAGAAAAGGGTATGACTGATGAGGAGATTCAGCAGTATTACAAGGAACTGAATAACAACAATAATAATACAGAGGAGGAATAATTATGTCGGAGATTATTTGTAACAATACAACAACATTTCTTGCAAGACGATTGTTTGATAATGGCGAGTCTTTGGTGTGCAAGGGTGATACGTACAAGAGAGTCGGAACGATTGAAGGTTTAATAACCACACTGACGATTACTGGAAGAGATAAGAATATATATTCTTTCCGTATCATAGACGAACAACATCAACCTTATAAAAACTTGACTAAGGTAATATACAATAGATTGGCAGGCGAGCAAAAAGACGTTACAAGCTCAATCGGTCAGATATTTCTATACAAGCAGGGTTATTGGGTTATGTTCGAGGATTGTAGTTACCCTTATAACCACACAACGTTGGAGTTTCATAAGATTGGTATTTACTCATAAAACGGGAAAAGTTATGGCATTCTTAATAGCAATTTGGCTAATCGGAACATTGTTCGATTGCGCTATGGGCAGAAATAAAAATTAAATTTTCTGCCCTGCATACACAATATAATGACGCATATTGCGTTATCTTTTGAAATAATATAAATAACCAAACAGCCCTACGCATCACGGATAAGCGAATAGATATGATTAGCAATTTATCACTTTCGAAGTTTTTTGATACACTTATCGAAACAGACGATAGTTTGTTGTTATGCAAGCACTCGGATATATATGAAGGAGTTTTTGGTAACGACTTATGCGACTGGAACATCCTTATAAAAAAAGATGGTTTACTTACTCAACCTAATGAGCAGCTAAATTACAGCGATGCTTATTTTGATGACATGTACGAGAGGGTAGAACCAGGAGACGAGAACGATGATACCGTGTATATGGATTGTGATTTTGATTTTGATAAGGTTGCCGTTCGCAAATTGGCAGAAATACCTTCCGACATCAAGCAGTCTTTCGTTGATGTTGAGCACGGCATTAACACCGACGAGATATGTGTCACGGATGCGGAGATAATTTGTGGAAAAGTATATCAAGCCCCACTTCATACACCGCAAGAATATCCTACGCAAGAGTATGAAGAAGCCTTTTTGTTTGTTGATAAAGAAGGTAACGAACGCCACATTAAGCGTACAAGCCCATTCTTCTCGGATGACCAAAGAGACGTGTTTGAAGATATTACAGAGAAGGAATTTAATGAATTTTGCGAATAAACATCTAAGCCCTCGCCATCACGGATAAGGCAAAAGTATGAAGAAGAACATCGACAACTACATTGGTAGTATCGTTCACGATAACGAAGATGCCATTATGAATGGTTGGTACAGCAGCATTGCAGACTATATCATCCACAACGCTGAGAACGGTGCAGGTTGGTATGAATACTTTGATGATTCAGAGACCGAGAACAACTTGGGCGAGCCAACACAAGAGCAAATATACGAATTGGAGGCTTATCTCGAAGAGAATTACAACTATCTGCCTGAGTAGTATCGGCATCCAAAGACCACCAAAGAGCATTTACTATTCTCCTTGGTGGTAATTATGATATTACTAATTATTAAATACATTTTTAAGTTATGAAGAAGATTTTATCGGTGATGGCGATATTGGTTGCAGCTATCTTTATGATGGCTTGCAGTAGTGATAGCAGAGAAGACAATATCCCCGAAGATATACAAAAGACTTTGGAAGACTACGAGGGAGTATGGGAAGACGAAGACAATGATACCCTGTTTATATCAATATCCGCAAGCGGAAATATCAAATACTATTGCGGTAGCATTTATATGGGGAACGGAATCGGTGTATTGAACGGAAATACGCTTATAGTTCCAAATGAATATACTGGAATGACTGACGAGTTTGAGTTATCTGGTTCTGACGATAATTTGCGTTTAAAATGTAAGCTTAAAGACGGCGTAAACAAAGATGCATATTGTTCTATTACTCTTAATCTCCATAAGACTAATGAATCTTTAGCATTGTTTACTGGTGATGTTTGGATGCCAAAACTTTATTTTGGCTCTACTGACAGAAAGAGTTGGCAGCAATGGAGAATACAGGTAACAAGCAATAATTCTGCTTTGTATTACCTACACCACAATACATATGGAATAATGAAACAATATGGTCTTTATTCAATACAGAGACAATACAAGAATAAACATAAATTTTTATATAGCCATTTTTCCGATAGCGATGACCATAAAATCGTAGTATTCTCTTGGGATGGAGAATTTATCAGAAATAACAAAAACATTCCAAATTAGGTAGTTAATGTTCTTTGCTATCCTCCATGTTGCCAACAATAAATACTCCCCTTGGATGCTCTTCTTTTGCATCGTTTTCCTTTCTTTGTGCGTGCAGCACACTGGTTTCTCGATGCAGATGAAGAGCCTCCAATACTAGGATTCACAGATGTATCAACACCTTTTTGCTGGAATACATTAAATGTATCTGATATATTAAATTTATTGCTATATACAACAAATAAACATTCTCTATCTCTATCAGTATCGTTTGTATCAACTTGAATGTATATCTTCTCAAATCTTACATCAAAATCTGATACCCAATTACAATAATTGATAGGTTCTACACTAACATCATTACTTATCTCATAATCACTAACGAAATTTACCCAGTACTTTCCGCTAAACCAAGGAATGTACGTATCCTCAACTATGAGGTAATGGCATTCTTGAATTTCCTCAAAGTTATATTTCTTGCATCCGACTATGGATATAAGAAACAGAATTAATATAGATATTATTTTCTTCATATCTAACCAAACGGAATTAGTTTAGATATATTGTGTTACCAACAGACTATTTTAACCGCTTACAGAAGAAATTTTCACTATCTCTTTGAGTTCTCAGATATTTTGTCTATCTTTGCAATGAATTTATCATCTTGGAACTCATATATCTATCTCAGCCCTGCCGTTGGTGCTCAATGGTGGGGCTTTACTTTCGCATTTCTTTTATACCTATCATATCGCCCTGCATCATCATTTTTGGTGGTGTGGGGCATTTTTGTTTTGTTAAACAGAACTAAATTTTTAGTTATTTGTAAATCATTATTGTTCCCCCGAAAATCCCCGTATCTCTATCTAAATATCATATATTGGTATTATATATAATTTTCTCGCATTAATCTTCCTTTCTTGTTGTTAACAAGCGTTTTAGACGAATTTTTAAATCTCAAAAATAATGCTTACCTTTGTATCGCAAATGAAAGGTGTAGAGACTGAGTAAGATGTGGAAAGGAAAAGATATTGCTATTCGGCTGGCGACCGTATGAGCATTAAACAAAGCCAAACAGTAAACTCCGAAGGGCTATTCTCTACCTCTGACCCTTTGGAGTTTCTAATTTAAATATCAGAGGTATGCACAATATTAGAATAGGGATAAAGCAAGCTAAGATTGCACTGAGCGACAAAGACCGCTTGGTGGCATTCTGTTTTGCCTTAAAGATAAAATTCCTTTTCCGTGCATCCGATTTACATTATGGCTCAAAAAATCAAGCAGCAAAGGCTCTTGGTTTTAATAAGCCAACATTTACACAATACTTGGACTTAGCTATCAAGTTCGGTTATTGCAGGATAGAAACAAACAAGTTCGGTGTGAAGAAAATCATAGCGAACAAAATACATAGCAAAGATTATAGTTACAAGACGAGACGAGGACAGTTGAGAAATCTCAGCTTGCCGAGCCTTAAAAATCTTGTACGTGAAGCTGTTATCTGTAACAAGATAAACATTATCGAAGAAGTCATCAATACGCATAGTAGAGCCGTTAATGGGCACTCTATTAAAAGTGTACGAAATGCTCGTAAGACGGAAGCTCGTATGTTGAAGAAACCATTCGATAAGAAGTACACTGGAAGTTACTCTAACAGCAGAATGATGCAAGATATTAACGGAACTATGTATCAAGCTAAGAGTGCTATAAAATCACTCGTTAAGTCTGGAGTAGTGCAAAAGATAATCCAATGCACAGAAACAAACATTGATGCGTGCGTATGCACCAACAATCAAAGTTTTCGTACCGCAGATGGAACACTCATTATTATTTCTGCAAAATACAGGAAGGGTCAGTTACGTTGTGCCAACAAATACAAGATTCTGAAAAGACAAGTATCTAAGGCAAAAAGCGGAACTAACCAACACAAGGTTGAGCATAAAATCAAGTGGGTAAAAAATCGCACATAATAATAGTAGTGGCAGAGGGAGATTGTTAGTAGTGCTTCCAAAACCATAAAATTTAAATACAAGTAGAGGATATGGGAGAAATGTTATATTTTTCATCTTTAAGTTCTGATGAACGAAGAATGATTATTGATTATTTATTTAAGGACGTTGATTTTATAAAAAATGTCCTTTTAGAATATAGTCATAGTAAGCGTTTTAAAGAGTTTCTTTTGCAGAATGAAATATTTAGTTATAAAGCATTATCTTTGCATACAGAGAAAGAGGTAAAGGCTATTTCTAATAAAAATTTTGCAGAGAAATTAAGAAGTATGCTCAAACAAAGGGGACTTGACTTCTTGCCATCTATAAATGATGCAAGAATAAGAAAAGCAAACGATACATTTAGTAGCGTTGTGCAGGCTAAGAAATACATCATAGCAAAGAATGCTGGTATCGCCAATGGTGATATTATTTCAATAAAATCATCAGGTGAGCAATATGTAGTTCTATCTTGTAGTGTTTATATGAGCTTAGATGCAAAAAGATACGAAGTGGTTTATGGAACAAAAGATAACAAGAGAATCAATGCTAATGATATTTGTTCCGTGAACAATACTGCGTATGATTTTAAAGATAAAATGAAAAATATTGGTTTGTAATTTTTAAATTTATAGAATATGTTTGAATTAGTTGTTATTTTAGTTTTGATTGCCATTGATTTAGGCGGTTCAATGGTAGCACGCAACCTTTACGTAAAGGTTAACTTCTGGTATCGTCTGATGTTTTGGGCAAGTTTTACTTTCTTGCTTTACAAGGCAGGTTTGTTTGATGTTTTAATGAAGTAAGCGTATGGAAGAGATAAAAGGGATTCTTTGTACATCAACCGTAGGTAGTGATGAGGAATGTAATGGTGTACGTATCAAGAAAGAACTTGGAGTAGTTGTTGCTATAGACAACGAAAACGAGTTCAAAGGTGTATTCACAAAGTATGGCGAAGTGGATATTTTCAAGCAGTTGCTTTCGCAAGAAGTAAGCCGCCACTATACGAAATACAAAGCGTTCCCTACTGAAACTTTGATTCCATACAAGGATTGTGGAGATATTATCTTTGACTTCATAGAGGTTACTTACGGAAAAATGTATGGCGGTTATGTTTATGTTGTTCACTACAACTTTGCAAGCACCGCATCTTAATTAATAATATTGATTATGATGACAGTAGGAGACAGAATTAGAATTACGGCTCAGATTGCAATATTGAAGGAAATTGCCATTGACTATAAGGGAAAGACAATCGACAACGTTATTCAGCAGCTAGAGCTGAGATTGGCTGATTTAAATCAGAAATAGTAAAAGAGTTAGTAATATGGCTAGAATCACAAGAAACAAAGCTGCCGAGATACTAGGGTTATCAAGACAGACAATCAGCAACTACATTGAGCAAGGTCTCATTGGTAGTTGTGTTGGTGAGCATGGTATCTTGTATGTAAATAGCGAGGACGTTGAAAAGTACGCTAAGAAGTACAAGATGCTAGCAGCCAACGAAAAGATGATAGATGATAAGCTCAAAGAAATTGAAGCACACAAGCGTGCAATCAACGTTGAGCTTACTGAACTGAGAAACAGAGCGACCGCAAACGGCAAACTGGCTGCAAATGCTGTTGGTATGCTTTTTGGCGTAATCAACGCAATATCGTATCTCAATATCACTCCAAAACTTAGCTATCGTGAATCTCAGATGTTGAAGGACATCATTAACGGAATGACATACGATGAGTTGTCTTTCAAGTATGGCGTATCATCAACTAGAATCAGACAGATTGCAGAGAAGACGTGCAATAAGCTGACGTACAATGAGAATGCTGCCATTGCCGATATTGCTACAAATCAAGATTTAAGAATCGTGATTGATGGTTTAAAGAAGAAATTGAAGGCTGTGCAGACTAGCTATGATGAGTACAGACGTGCTAAAGGCGATGTTCCTATCAGTGGTGCAGTACTTCCTCCATTAATACTAGGTAAGGACGTAAATGACTGTGACTTTCCTGTGCGTATTCTGAATATGTTCAAAAGCTACAACGTTTACACCATAGGCGATTTGCTTCGAAAGTTTCATGGAAAGTCTGACATAGCCAAGATTAGAAATCTTGGTAAAAAGAGTATTTATATTATACTTGACTTTATCGAAGAGAACAATCTTAGTTTCAAACAAGATGGAGAGAGTGACGAAGACTTCTATATCCGTCTTAATAACAATTTATCAAACAAAAAACATGAAGAAAATGATTAAGAAATGGTTTGGCTGGCTTGATGTTTACTATGCAGAAATGTTATTAGGTGTAGCATTTGTCATAATTAACGCATGGATTGGCGAGTATAGTGCTGCTATTGTTTGGATTTCGTTTATACTTAGTTGGGGAATATTCAAGCTTGTAATAAGCGAGGAAAACAGAAGATACAAGGCTCTGGTTAATCTCTCAAAAGAAATACAGAGTAATGAGAAAAAAGCTGTGCAGACAACTGTATGGGCTTACGATGAACTACATCTTGAAATGCAACGTCACAGACTGACTGCAATACAAGGTATGAAATATAAGAATAAGGCTGAGTTCATGCAGCGTAAGAAGAGCCTTACTCAATACTTAAAGTATTCTGATGCTATTGATAACCTCTATGAGCAAGAGGTTGAACGCTTGCATAAAATGGAGAAAGAAATTGAAAAGAAGAATAATGATGGAAAAGACAAAGGAAATGACTCTGAAACAGAGACTGCAAAATCTGAGTGAAGCACCAACACCATTCTTTCACTCGCTTACACCATTTGCAGCAGGATATACGCAAGGTTTCAATTACGAGAAGAAACGTCTTGTTGCTGCATTGGTGAATAACTCGGAAGTCACAAAGGACTTCATTAATGAACCTATCAGCGTACCTATTGACGATAACAGTCTGTTCATGCACGCTTTCGTGGATGGTTCTGTTGACTATCGTAAGAAGATAGGTGCGATTCTATCGGGTAAATAGCAAGAAAGGGAGGTTGGTAGCCTCCCTTTTTTATTTGCCCTTTTCTAAATATTACAATAATTACAAAATTGTATCATTTAAATCTTCGTTCAGGTAATCAATAACCTTTCTGTTGGCTTCGTCAATCTTCTTTGTATCATACTTGATATAGGTTGATGTAACCGCATTATCCCAAAGGGAATGACCGAGTGACCTGCCTATCACTTCCATCGGTATATCAAGCTCAGATGCCATAGTTGCCCACGTATGCCTACTCCAGTAACTCGTTATACCTTCTTCGATAGGGTGGACGGTAACATAATAGCTATGTCTTTCCTTCTCGCCTATTGTACGCAAGTTCCTTGTCAGGTTGTTGGCAAACGTGTTCGTGGTAGTAGTTTCTCCCTCTTCCAAGAAACTTAGTAGAAAATCTTTCTTTCTACTCTTGTGTCGGCTAATAATCTCCATTGCCTCTGGCTCTACTTTGATGTCGTATAGCTTGCCTGTTTTATTGCGCTTATAGCTTATACGACCATTTTTCAATGCCGTTTTAGGCAGAAAGAGTAAGTCGCTAATGTTGATGCCTATAAGATAGAAACTAAGCATAAAGCAGTCTCGGTACATAGCCTTCTTTCCTGTCAGCTTGAAATCCCTAATAGCTCTAAGCTGTTCTAACGTAAGACAACGTTTCTTTGTTTGCTCCTTCTTGACAGAAATACCTCTGAATGGGAACTTGTCGGTCATATCTTCTTCAATCGCTTTATTGAACACAAATTTCAGAATTTGTATGTCCGTCTGTATGCCATTGTCTTTTCTTCCCTTTCCTCGCTCATGTTCAATGTATGATACAATCCACTTCTTGTTGACCGAATCAAAGGTACAATCTTTGTCGTAGGTCTCAATGGCACGTGCTACACGCTCGTAATTTCTTTGTGTATTATACCTGCCTTTGGTCTCTGCAATCTTGCGGATATAGTTCACAAATGAGCTTGTATCGCTTTTCTTTGCTCCATTGATAACTTCTAGCAGATGGTCTTTCAACTCTTCTACAGTATCGTTAGAATGGCTCAGAATGTAATTCTCTACATCAGCATATAAGTTTGCGAGTCTTGCGGTCTTAGCCTTTGCACTCTTGTCAGACTTAGGAAAAATCATTCCCGAAAACTTTTCTGTTGTCTGCAATCCTGTATAGATGTAGAATCTCTTATACTTGAAGGTTATCGCAAAGAATACCTTGAAGTCTCTGTTGTTTACGTATATCTTCATTGCATGATTTCCTTTCTTATACAACGCATCAGTCTGAACCGTCTGTTTGCATTCTGTTTGCATATTGTTTGCAAAATACGCCATATTTAACCACATTTACGGGGGTTTTAGGGCGATTTTCAGGCTTCTTGCGTATCAGTTTTATATTGCTTTTTACTGAAAATCAGCGTGTTATACTGTATTATCATTCAGTTTTGTACTGTAATCATTCCTTATTTCTAAATATCTTTTTATCTGATTTAATCTTATTTGGGTGCAAAGGTACGAAAAATTATTTGTATATCAATGTTTTATTGGCAAAAGTTACTAATTTTTAGTTAAAAACTGGTCTCCTCTTTGTTATTTTGCAGAAAAGTCTTACTTTTGTAGGCTGAATTGGCGCCAATAGGGGGCTGATTCATCGGTTTGAGTGTTAAGAACAAAAGATGAACCAAAACACGAAATTGTTTTTAGAACATGAGACAACAAAATAGAAAAGGAAATTTTAGTAAGCATACCAACAATGCTTATGGCTACGGAAATCCAAACGAGTACGACCACTACAAGGTGGAAAAGCCTGCTCAGTTGTTGGAATGGCTGATGGAAAATGTGAAAGGTCCTAGCAAGACCAAGGTGAAGCAGACTCTGCAGGGCAGGGGAATCAAGGTGGATGGAAAGACCATCACCCAGTTTGACTATGCCCTGAAACCTGGTATGAAGGTGAGCGTGAGCAAGACCAAGAAGAACCAGGATGTCTTCAAGAGCCGTTATCTCAAGATTGTCTATGAGGATCGTTATCTTATCGTCATCGAGAAGAACGTGGGCATTCTCAGTATGGCTGCCGGTCACTCTACTCTGAATGTAAAGAGCGTATTGGATGATTATTTCCACAAGACCCGTCAGAACTGCCAGGCTCACGTGGTGCACCGCCTTGACCGAGATACTTCTGGCTTGATGATTTACGCCAAGGACAAGCAGACTGAACTTGCCCTGGAGGATGACTGGCACCATAATGTGTATGACCGTCGATACGTGGCGCTGGTTTCTGGAGAAATGGAGGAAGATGAAGGTACGGTTGCCAACTGGTTGAAGGACAACAAGGCGTACATTACCTTTGCCAGCGATACTGACAATGGTGGCAAGTATGCTGTTACCCACTTCCATACTCTGCAGCGAACTACTGCGCATTCTCTGGTAGAGTATAAGTTGGAAACGGGACGCAAGAACCAGATTCGTGTTCATACTGCCGATATGGGTCATCCTGTGTGTGGAGACATCAAGTACGGAAATGGCGATAATCCATGTGGTCGTCTTTGCCTTCATGCCTATGTACTCTGTTTCTATCATCCGGTAACTCATCAGCCAATGGAATTCGAGACTCCGATTCCACATGAATTCGTAAGAGCGATGAAGGAAGACGACAGACCTCTTGATGAAAGAGGCAGAAAACCTAAGGAGGCAAAACGCAAGCCATTCAGAAAGGAGGGACGAAATGGATAATAATTTCCTTTATTATGTTTTTGCTCTTGTGGCGCTGGTAGTTGGCCTCTTTGTCCTGAAGAAGGTCGCTACCTGTATGGTTAAGATGGTGGTGGGAGTTATTCTCGTAGCTGTTCTTGCAGCCATCTATTGGCTTTATTTATCTTAAGCTATTGGCTTTAATTTTTCTCAAGTGTCAGTCCATTTCATAACGTAAAGTCCGGTAAGAATCAAGCTTTCGCTTGCCTTACCGGACTTTACGTTATCTTTTTACCTTCTAATAATACCTATTTATATTGTCTTTTCAATTGGTATTGCCAGATGTAGTCGAAGCCGAGTACGCCCTCTGCTACCTTCTGGGTGTCGCCAGTAGCCCAAAGCTCTTTCATGATCTGTTTATATTGTTTGTTATTTGTTTTATTCGTTAGTTCCATGATAGAATATCATCTATTTCTTTCTCGATACCTATATCTTTCTGAAAAGGAATTTGAACCTAATTAAAAAGGAACCCGTACCTATTAGAAAAGAAATTCTTATCTTTCTGAAATCTGATGCAAAGGTATAAAAAATATCGGTATCTTATATCGAAGATGGAGCGAGATACGGGAGTCGAACCCGCCTCACAGGCTTGGGAAGCCCGTGCA
>ERZ1026852.162-NODE-162-length-47185-cov-12.946149_pt1 | contig 47185 bp, 38 predicted proteins | sample MGYA00380156_ERZ1026852 | MGnify/ENA primary metagenome ERZ1026852 (study PRJEB33269, sample SAMEA4719792) | human gut metagenome | biome: human-associated habitat; feature: organic feature; material: feces | place: Cameroon | collected 2013-10 ...
AAGTTAAGCCCACTTGCGCCGATGGTACTGCAATGCAATGCGGGAGAGTAGGTAGTCGCCTTCTTTTAACAGAGAGTTCTGAGACGAAAGTCTTGGAACTCTTTTTTTGTTTACACCTATGTATAAACAACTTATGTTTCACAATATATTTTCGCGCTTTACGTTATTTAGTTGTATGCAATGGACCGACCGTATTCGCCAAGTAAAGATAGTGCTGTTTTTGGCAGCTATCGTGCTGGCTGTGCTCTCGCTGGTGGTTTCGCACTATCTGGTGCGTGACCTTTATGCCGAAGAGCGCAGCAAGATGGAGATATGGAGTGAGGCCATGCGCACCCTTAATAATGCTGATGAAAATACCGACTTGAACCTTGTGCTCAAGGTTATCAACGATAATAACACCATTCCGGTTATTGTCGTTGATAAAATGGGTCAGGTACAAACTTTTCGTAACGTGAAGATTAAGGGCTGCAACAGTTATACCGATTCGTTGCACTATGCTTCACAGGTGGCGCGTCAGCTTTTTGCTGCAAACCGCTATATTAAGATTGCTCTGGATGATAGCCCCAATAGCGATGATATATATGTGTGCTTCGACGATTCGGTTATGCTGAAACGTCTCACCTCATACCCCTATGTGCAATTGTGCGTGGTGTTTGTGTTTGTGGTGATTGCTATCTTTGCCTTACTAACCTCAAAGCGGGCTGAACAAAATAAGGTGTGGGTAGGATTGTCAAAAGAAACGGCGCATCAGTTGGGCACGCCTATCTCAAGCCTTATGGCCTGGACGGAGATATTGAAGGAAACCTATCCCGATGACGAACTCATACCTGAAATGGACAAGGATGTGAAGCGTCTGCAGCTTATTGCTGACCGTTTCTCGAAGATAGGTTCTCTGCCCGAGCCTGTACCGTCGAGCCTTAATGAGGTGATGGAGCACGTTATCGACTATATGGATCGCCGCACATCGCGCAAGGTGCAGATGATTCGTCGGTTCCCCGACCATGACGTCACTGTTCGCCTAAACGCTTCACTGTTTGAGTGGGTGATAGAGAATCTCAGTAAGAACGCCGTTGATGCTATGGAGGGCGCTGGCACCATTACGCTAACCATCGACGATACACTGGCCGACCGCGTGATTGTAGAAGTGTCGGATACGGGCAAGGGCATCAAGAAGCGCGACTTACGCAATGTGTTCCGCCCTGGCTTCACTACAAAAAAACGCGGATGGGGCCTCGGCCTTTCCCTCGCTAAGCGCATCGTAGAAGAATATCACCACGGCCGCATCTTCGTGAAAAGCTCAGAACTGGGCAAGGGCACAACCTTTCGCATTGAGTTGAAGAGATAACCATTTCTTCTCTTTCAGATTAAACATTCTATAAAGATAATATTGAGGTAATATAAAGGTACTATGAAGGTAAGAATAACACTCTGATACAGTGATAATAGTCAGGCTTTTGCCTCTTTTATCTATGTTATAGGGCATAATTATTAAATGCAAACGTTTTTTTTATCTTTTCCTATCACAATATGGAAAAGATTTTGTAACTTTGCATCTCAAAAGGCTGTGTGCGCGTTGACAATCACTGATTTGCGGTGGAAACGCTGACATGAGCCACAAGTATTTTATCAGCCAAATGTGCAATTTAGAGTCATTGAAAATCGACCTAAAACGATTGAATGAGGGCGATAATGCTTTGCATTTCAATCTTGACAGCGCTTACTTTGAGGCCATCGAAGCCCCCGAAGTGAGGCGCGGTAACGTGTGTGTAGACCTTATGATACACCGCACAGAGAATTTCTTTGACCTCGACTTCTCTATCAACGGTACCGTCATGGTGCCTTGCGACCTCTGTCTTGACGATATGGAGCAGCCCATAGAGACCGATAACCATTTGGTGGTGAAATTTGGAGAAGAATACTCGGAAGATGACGACCTCATCACTGTAGAGGAAGCCGATGGCACCCTCGATGTGGCGTGGCTCATCTATGAATTCATAGCACTCGACATCCCCATTAAGCACGTTCATGCACCTGGAAAATGCAACGCGGCGATGATTAAGGCTCTTGAAGAGCACTCAGCTACCCGAAGTAGTGGTGAGGATGACGCGGAGGAAATGGATCCCCGATGGAGTGAACTGAAAAAATTAAAAACAATAATTAAAGATTAAAAGAAAATGGCACATCCTAAAAGAAGACAGTCAAAGACTCGTACACTTAAGAGAAGAACTCATGATAAGGCAGTAGCTCCTACACTGGCAGTTTGCCCCAACTGCGGCGCTTACTATGTATATCACACAGTATGCCCCACTTGTGGTTACTATCGTGGAAAGGTAGCTGTTGTTAAGGAACTTGCTGAATAATAAATAAATGGGAAAAATCAATGCAGTAATCACCGGCATTGGCGGATACGTGCCCGAGTATGTCCTCAACAACGAGGAGCTCTCGCGCATGGTTGACACCAGTGACGAGTGGATTATGACTCGCGTTGGCATCAAAGAGCGTCGCATCCTCACTGAGGAGGGTCTTGGAACAAGCTACATGGCACGTAAAGCTGCCAAGCAGCTTATCCAGAAGACAGGCGTTGATCCTGACACGATTGATGCGCTGATTGTTACCACCACCACTCCCGACTATAAATTTCCGTCGACAGCATCAATCGTGCTGGGCAAGCTGGGGCTGAAAAATGCCTTCGCCTTCGACTTTGAGGCTGCTTGCTGCGGATTTCTTTATAGCCTCGACGTTGCTGCGTCGATGATACAGAGCGGCCGATACAAGAAAATTATTGTTATCGGTGCCGATAAAATGTCGTCGCTCGTCGATTACCAAGACCGCGCTACCTGCGTGCTCTTTGGCGACGGCGCTGGCGCTGTGCTCGTTGAAGCTACCGAGGAAGAGGGTGTGGGCGTGCAGAACTCGTATCTGCGCACTGACGGTAAAGGCTTGCCGTTCCTTCATATGAAGGCCGGCGGATCGGTTTGTCCCGCATCGCCCTTCACCGTGAGCCACCGTTTGCACTACCTCTATCAAGAGGGACGCACCGTGTTCCGCTATGCCGTTACCGATATGAGCAACGACGTGGCCGAGATTATGAAGCGTAATGACCTCACTGCTGATACAGTGAACTGGGTGGTGCCTCATGAGGCTAACCTCCGCATTATCGAGGCTGTTACCAAACGTGTGGGCATACCCATGGAAAAGGTGATGGTGAATATTCAGCATTATGGCAACACCAGTGCCGCTACTATTCCGCTTGCTCTCTGGGATTATGAGAAAGAGCTGAAGAAGGGCGACAACATCGTGTTCACCGCCTTTGGAGCCGGTTTCGTGCACGGCGCCTCATTCTATAAATGGGGTTACGATGGCGCGGCTGCAGCTGCATTGGCCAAGTAAAAGCATAAACATCTTCTTAAATAATAAGCGCGTTCTTTCTATCCTGAAAAGGAGAAAGAATGTGCTTTTTTTCTTTTTATTACTATGAACAAACCTGACAACATTATTATTTGTGTAGGACGCCAGCTGGGTAGTGGCGGACACATTATAGCCAAACAGTTGGCCGAAACCTTTGACTGCAAGCTCTACGATCGCGAAGTGCTGGAATTGGCGGCACAGCAAAGTGGCTTTAGCACAAAGGTGTTTGAGCAGAATGATGAGAAGAAAGGCTTCTTCGAGTCGATGTTTCACATGCACGTGCCTTTCGTTACTGATGGCTCGTTTTATGACAACGGCCTTTCGCAAGAAAACTTGTTTAGGCTGCAGAGTGACGCTATACGCAAGGCAGCAGACCAAGAGTCGGGCGTGTTTGTAGGACGTTGTGCCGAGTATGTATTGCGCAATATGCCTAACATGGTGAGCGTGTTTGTTACAGCTGATATTGACGAGCGTATAGCACGCGTCAGCGAGCGTCATGATTGCACTGCCGACGAGGCTCGAAAAATTATTGAGCAGCAAGAGTCGCGTCGCGCTTCCTATTATAATTATTATACAGGCAAAGAATGGGGACACAGCGCTTCGTACGACCTCTGTGTGAATGCTTCGCGTCTGGGTATTGTTGGTACGCAAAAGTTTATTGCCGACTTTGTGCGCCAGACCCTTGCTAAGAAAAAATAAGTTTGTGGCTTCGTGGCTCTTTGTGCCTAACGTGTTATAACAGAAAGCGTAACACACGATATGTAATCATAAAAAGGACAATATTTTATCTAAACGGATGCATCCTTCAAGTAGGACGGTGGCCTCCGCGCCCCGTCCTCCAGCATCCAGCACTTCTAAATAGATAACCTCACATATTTTTATTGTCCATTTCTAATGTCGGGAGGACGGGGCGCGGAGGCCACCGTCCTACTTTGATTAATTCGTAGATTAATTCGTGTTCAAGTAAAAACGTGCGAAGCACGAAATAGATTGTTAAAGACACAACAATATTATCTGAACCGTTTTATGCTATAAGCAAAGTTTTATGCTATGAGCAACGTTTTATGCTATAAATAACGTTTTATGTTATAAGCAATGTTTTATGCTATAGTTTTGTTTCGATACTTCTTTGATGTTTTTTAAGCCCTGAATTAATTTTTAGCAATGGTAAAGATGAAGAGCAAGCCGCCTTCGGGCTGGTTTTGCACGCTGATGGTGCCTTTATGCAGCAATACGGCGTTCTTTACGATAGCCAGTCCTAAGCCCGTGCCTCCCATCTTTCGGCTGCGCCCCTTGTCTACGCGATAGAAGCGTTCGAAGATGCGAGGCAGATGCTGGGCGGGCACACCGTTTCCGTTATCGGCAAAGCGGAAGGTGTAGTGAGTGGCATCGTCGGTGGCGCTAAGGGTGATGGTGCGACCTTGCCCAGCATAGGCAATGGCGTTGTCGGTAAGGTTGCGGAAGACGCTGTATAGCAGACTTTGATTGCCATGCACCACGATACCTTCGGGCAGATGGTTGAGAAACGTCATTTGCTTTTCTTGCAACTGTAAGGCTGTTTCGCGCACAATGTTTTGCACCAGTTGCGAGATGTTAACAGAATCGAATTGTGTGAGCTCAGGGGCATCGTCGAGACGGTTCAGTGTAGAGATGTCTTGCAACAGCGATGTGAGACGTCGTGTCTGTGCGTAGCTGCGCTCAAGAAACTGCTGCTGGGTGGCAGCATTGATATTGGGGTTGCTAAGTATGGTTTCAAGATATCCCTGTATGCTGGCTACGGGCGTCTTTAGCTCGTGCGCAATGTTTTGTGTCAATTGGCGTTTTAAGATATCTTGCTCGCGACGTGTTGACTGTAAACGCTTATATATCTTTACTATTTTTTCGGCTATCTCGCCCAACTCGTCAGAGGGAAACTCGGCCAGGTCTTCAGTGTCAAGGCTCTCGCCATGATCGGCTCTGGTGGCAAAGGCTCGCAGTTTAAAAATATTGTCGCCCAACCTGCTGATAAGCGGATAAAGCACCACAACCAGCAGCAACATGATGGAAAGTGCAAACCACAGGTAATGCTGATCGGCTTTCAACGACTCGACCAGGTTGTTATCGTAGGGCAAGGCACTACGAATGATAAGGCCGTTGTCGTGTGAAAAGCGTGTGGCCGAATAAAAGAAATAGGTGCCCAGTGTGGCGCTGTTACGCTCAACGGTTGAGCCCCATCCTTGAAGCACGGCAGCCTTCACCTCGGGGCGCGTCAGGTGGTTGGGCAGCTGTGTATAGTTTTTCTTTCGGTTGTCGTAAAGCACGTGGCCGTTACGGTCGATAATGGTTACGCGCAGCTCGTTTAGGGCATGTGTGGCTACGTAGCGGTCAAGGGCCTGCTCGTTGGGGTGCTGTGCCACTTGCATCCAGTCGTGCATGCGTAAGTTATAGTCTTGCAACCTAAGGTTCAGGTTGTCAATCTTATATTGTTTTTCGCGATTTTGCTGAAACAGAATGAAAGCAGCAGCAAAAAGCACGAAGGCCGACAGCACGCTAAAGTAGATGCGACGGCCAATGCCAAGGGAAGTGAGGAAATTCATGTTCTTAACAACCACTATGCATCAAAATAATAGCCAAAGCCTAAGCGGGTGACGATGCATTTTGAGAAGCGACCAATCTTTTTGCGTAGGCGTGTGATGTTGACGTCGACAGTGCGGTCGAGCACCATGACATCGCGTGGCCATACACGATCAATGAGTTCTTGGCGTGAGAACACGCGGCCCCGTTCGCCAATGAGCAGATGCAATAGCTCAAACTCGGTCTTGGTGAAGGGCACATCTTGGCCATCAATGTTTACGGTCTTTTTGTCGAGGTTCAGCTCAATGCCTTGATAGCTCAGCACGTGGGGCTCGGCGGCAGCGCTGTCGGTAGTGGTGCGACGCAGCACGGCGCGCACGCGCACCATGACCTCACGTATAGAGAAGGGCTTCGAGATATAGTCGTCGGCACCCAGGTTGAAGCCTGTTACGGTATCGTTCTCAGTGTCGCGAGCTGTCAGGAAGATGATGGGCACGTGAGCCGTTTCGGGGTTTTCTTTTAACTTGCGTGCCAAGGCGAAGCCCGACATTCCGCCCATCATCACATCGAGCAGCAAGAGGTTATACGATGCGATATTGAGGGTGAGGGCTTCTTCGGCCGAGGCAGCCGTGGTAACGTTGTAACCTTCGGTTTCGAGGTTAAACTTCAATATCTCGGTAAGGTCGGTTTCATCGTCTACCACCAAAATGTTGTATTGTACGTCCATAACAGTTTTTCCTTTTTTTTCTTAATAATCGTTTATTTCTCAATACCGATGGCAAAGTTACACGACCTATTGTTCACACCTTTTACAATGAGGTTACAATTTGGTTACGCGAAGCGAGTTTCTATCAAAAATAAATTATTGCCTAAGCAATAACTTGAACAATTATTTCTTATACTTGCACTTGCAGTAAGGACAATTGTCGTAACGCGACAGCACATGATAGGGCTGCATGCCCAAGAAGTGGCGGCACTCGGGGTTGGGACATTCGTATTGGTGCTGAAACTCGTTGGTAAGGCGGTCTTGTTCCTCAATGCTGTCATCGGTAAAGCGAGCGTAAAAGGCCCATACCGTAACTACGAGGCCGATGACGAAGAGCACGAGAGCGATGTTTGCGAAGGTCTCGCCAAGGTCGAGGAAGCGCAGGGCACCGCTGAGCAAGGTGAAGATGGGTGTGAGGCCACTGAACAGCTGTAGGTTCTTTTGGCGCACACGCAAGGCTTGTTGTGCGTCGTGATAGTTGTTCCAAACACGTTCTAAGGGGCGCAGGTCGTAGGTCTTTACCTCCTTTTGTGCGGGCGCTTTTGCGCCAGGCTGAGCGGCATGAGGGGCAGCGGCGGGTGCTGCCTGTTGCTGAGCAGGCGCTCCGCACACCTGAAGCAGTATCTTTGTAGCCACGTCGATGATAAGGCTTAGCGCCACCTTGTAGTGGAACTTGCCCATCTCGATAATGTCGTTAACCTTTACCGCCTTCTTCATGATCTGCATACCGTTGACGAAGGTTACGTTTACGTCTTTCAGGTTTTGCACCGTCATGTTGCCCATGGCATCGATGTTAATGAGGCAGTGTCCCTTCTGCATATCGGGTATGCAGCGGCTCACGCCATTATCTACGCTGCCAGCGTTGCCGTAGGGCGCCATATAATATTTGCCATTGATGTTAATGGCGATGAGCAAGCGCGACTGCTGTGCCTCTTTGCCCACCAGTATGGTCTTGCCGTATAGTCTGTTGTCCATATTTTTATTTACTTGTTTACCGCACTTAGGGGCGGCTTTCTATTCGTTTTTTTTATTCGTTAGCGCCTGTGGCTGTGGGCTTGTTGCCCAGAGCATCATTGACGAACGAGGTGACATACATTTCCTTTAGCTTCTTCAGCGCATCTTTTGATATGCTGATGGTGTAGGCAAACATCTCTCCGTCGCTCAAAGTGATGCATTGTTTCAGCACGTTGATGTGGTATACAAAGTCGAGGTTGACGATGTATCGCTTGCCGATGCGTGCAAACACGGCACCCGCTTCGTGCAGGTTGTCGTTGATAAGCTTTTGCATCTGTGCCAGGTTCATGCACACGGCACCTTTTAGTTTGTTACTCAGCACAAAATTGGTATAATTGCCTTCGGCCTCAAAATACACTATTTTAGCAATGTCTATCTTATACAGCTCGTCGCGGCTGTTGATATACAAATATTTTTTCATTGGCATACATATTTTTTCGTTTTAATACATATATTCATCATCAACTGAGGCACACGAGTCAACGGCACACGTATCGGCTTCAGCGTCGTCATAGTACGCCACTGAGTCAGAATCAGCATATTCCGTATCTTTGCTCAGGTTACCATCGGCAGAGCCAAATTTCCCCATTGCGAGGAATAGCACCATGGCGGCCGCTATGCACACACATAGCACAACCATAATCTGCTTCATGGCCAACTTAGAGGTGCTGGGTGCCAACTCTTCATCGTTGGGACTCGACGTTGCGTTTGATGGCTGTGATGGGCGAGAAGGACGAATGGGTTGTGTGGGCTCGCTGCTCGCAGTAATGGTGTTGTCGTCAACCTGGGTGAAGTCGGGGGCAGAGTAGGGTATGGTGCGGCCGTCGTCGAGGGCTTGCACAAACTCGGTTACGGTCTGGAAACGAGCGTTGCGCTGCGGAGCCATGGCGCGCTGCACGGCATTAATCATGTTCTGCTGCACACCCAATTGTTGCAAGAAGCCGAAGGGGAAACCATCGTTTAGGATTACCGAGGCATCATCGGGGCGACGACCTGTGAGCATCTTATACACGGTGGCACCGAAGGCATACACATCGATGGTGGCCTGAAACTGTTTGCCCTGTCCCATGCGGTTGGCTTGCTCGATAGGAGCATAGCCAGGTGTGCCCATGCCGATAGAGGTGCTCGACTCAGGTTCTCCGTTGCTGTCGTATTGCTTTGAGAGGCCAAAGTCGATGAGGTGCACCTGTCCCTGCTTGTCGAGCATGATGTTGCCCGGCTTTAGGTCAAGATGTAGCATGTGGCGCTGGTGCATATAGCTGAGCGCTTGTCCTATCTGTGCAGCTATCAGTATGGTGTCTTCGGCCGACACCCTGCCTTTTGAGGCGATAAAGCTGTCGAGACTCATGCCCTCGATATACTGCATAACATAATAGGTGGTGTTGTTTTCGTCAAACACATCGGTCACCTGAACAATATGAGGGTGGTGTAGCGAGGCCAGGTTTTGTGCCTCTTTGCGAAATTTGATGCGATAATTGGTAAAGATGGTGCTGCTTGAGCCTTCCACGCCATGCGTCTGCTCGTTGCGCTGGTTCACTTCGCTCATGAAAAACTCTTTGATGGCCACCTTGATGTCGACAGCCATCTTGCCCAGCGCTCCCTCAATGGTGGTGGCGTATGATGCCAGATATGTAATGCCGAAGGAACCTTGCCCCAGCACTTTCTCTATTCGGTATTTTCCGCCCTGCAGAGTATTGCCAGGCTGTAATGTTTTATTTGCCATATCGTTATGTTATTTTTTATTCTTTATTCTTTATGATGATAGGTGTACTGTGTACGTATGTTAGTTTTTTGCTTTGCGCAGATACATATATTCTACGTTGAAGCTTTGATTGGGGTTGTCGTCGTCGGTCGCAATAATATTAATATTGCCGCGCATGTCAATCTCTATCTTTACGGTGACGTGGGTGGGTTGACTGCCGAAGCGGCGGCGAAGGTCGAGCGGACGCATATCAGTACTGATGCCAGCATACAGTTCGTCACATTCGGCCAGCGTGAAACTCATCTTATTGCTCAAATTAATAATTGAGAAGGCGGGCAACAGAACGTGGTCAAGAGCGATACGACTGTCGGGATGTGCCTTGCAAAGACCAAAGTCGAGGGGGAAGGCGTCGAGCATCACATCGGGAACGGTGAGGGTGAAGCCTTCGCGCTTGTGCCCGAAGAAGAGGCGCAAAGCCCCTGCTACAAACCAAAAGAAGGCAGTATTGTTGTCGATGGGAATGACGGTTTGAGCACCGTCGGCCAATTTGTCGTCGGTATCGGCCACACCACCAGGCCCTTTGTGAGCATCGTTGAAGAGACCCGACGAGGTGATTTCAAGCAAATTGTCGCGATAGTCGTAGGTGCAATACATGCCGTTATACATCAGTAGCACCTCGTCGCCAGTATAGGGCACACCAAAAGCTGTGAGGTGCTGTTGGCGTGTAACACGATAATTGCGGAAGGCAAAGGGGTAGCGGCTCAGCAAGTCGGCCACTTTGCCCAATTGGCATGTCTGACAATAGGTAATGATGTTATATCCATCGCGCAGCGTCTTCCAGTAGTCAACGAGATAGTCGCCTAAGGAGTGTGTGGCAAAGTCGGCCAATGCCAAGGCGTTGGGCAGATAAGTGGCAGGATGACCTTGCTTCAGGTCGTTGGCCAAATTATCAATCCAATACTGGTTGATGGGCTTGTATATGCGTCCATCGTGATAAATAAGTATGGTGTTGTTTTGCGTTAAGGTGATAATAGAAATACCGAAGTGGGTGATGTCGGTGGTGGTGTGGCGCACATCAGGTTGCCCATCGCCGGTCTGCCAACGGTGTTTCACGCTAAAGAACGACGACTCGAGTTTTACACGGTCGCTGTTTAACGTGTCGGTAAATTCGCCTATCTCCGTCGTTTCGCTGTGTATATAACGCTCGTTATATCCATAAGGGCTACGAGGCGACTCGTCGGGTGAAGTGATAGGTATAGATGGTTTCTGTTCGTTCATGTAGTATATTATGTGCTACAAAGTTACAATTTATTAACCAAAACGACAAAACGATACAAGGTTTTTTATGCCTTAAGGTTACATTTTTTGGCTCAGATAATATTGTTGTGTTCGCAACAATCTATTTCACGCTTCGCACGTTTTTTGCTTGAACACAAATTTTTAAGTAGGACGGGGCTTTTCTTGTTGCTGGAGGACGTGGCACGGAGGCCACTGTCCTACTTGAAGATACTCTTTCTTGTTGCTGGAGGACGTGGCACGGAGACCACTGTCCTACTATGGTTTTCTGTTTTGTAATTATTGCTGTTCGCTAAAACTACAAGAGCATATGGTTCTTCCCTCAAAATATGTGCGCCAGTACTTGGCCCAAGTACTGCAGTAATCTCGGCCAAGTACTGAGACGATATGTTTGCTATCTCTTCTTATTAACAGGCAATGTCTTTTCTATTTACGTTTGTTGCAACCCGTTACTGCCCATGGTATAAACAACAACTGGGAGCCTGTAACCATTGCCAATGTGCGGTGTGGTACAGGGCTCCCAGCCTTTTTTCGTTATAATTAAATTGGAGATAATGAAGTTGATACGCTATCACAGCGTGTAACATTTTAACACTACACTATTTGTATGTTATTGTTCATCTCAATATCAAGTGCTTTGCTATGGCGTTATGCCTAACAAAAGCAAAAAGACGAAACAGGCTTCAATTTCTTTTTTGAAGACTTGTCTCGCTTTACAATATACATTAAAAAATTCTTTCCTTATTTTATGTTAATAAAGTTTTTATTCTTCAAGTAATTGGTATACAATTGAACTTTGTGGTTGCAAAAATAATAAATAATTATTAAAATTGCAACCTCTACATTGCAATTTTGTATATTAATTCAACCAACGCCCCTTTTTTGTCCACTAATCAGCCTTTTTCTCCTATTTATATAGTAGCTTTTGGCTTACAATTGAAGGCGAAAGAACTGAAAGTGAGCGATAAAGAACATTATATAGCATGACGAAGGGTAGCAAATGGCATGATAAGGGCAGCAAATGGCATGATATAAAGACTTGTCGTGTGTAAAAGAGAGCAAGGCAGGATAACGAAAGAACGTAAAAAAAGGTGAAAACGGTAGTAATAGAGATTTCCCCATGCCCTTTTAGGGAAAAACCTTGGCGCAGATTGAGTTTTATTTATATCTTTGCAAAACAGAATAAAATAGAACAAAACAGAACAGAACAAAACAGAAGATAATAAAACAAAGCTGAATAAAATAGAAGATAAACAATAAACATTGAAAACCAAGATATATACAGATATGACGAAGAAAATGTTTACACTGGCATTGGTAGCACTACTGTTGCCGATGAGCATGATGGCTCAAGCCTACAAAAGTAGCCGTTACTATAACAAAAATACAGGACGACTGGAGTATTCGAACCGCTCAATCATGTATCAGCCTGGACAAAATTATTACGGTCTGCGTCTGGGTCCTGCCTTCTCAAAGGTAAACTCTGACGACAAGAAACTGGATGGCGGCAACTGGCAGACGGGCCTTAATTTAGGCGCTGTGGCGGGCTTCTCATTGTCAGATAGTTTTCCCTTGTTCTTAGAGGGTGGCGCCTTTTATACCGAGAAGGGCGGAAAAACCCACTATAAGGGCAAGAAGATGACGTATAACCTTAACTATCTTGAGGTGCCCGTGGCCGTGAAATATGCTATACAGATGGACGACGAGCATGTTTCAATACAACCGTTTATGGGTGTGTATGTGGCGTGCGGCATCAGCGGTAAGATGAAAAACTATGACGACCGCGAAGCCCGTAGCTCGTTCTCTGACGACTACTTCCAGCGTTTTGATGGCGGTTTGCGCATGGGTTGCGGCTTTGCCTACGATATGTTCTATGTAGAGCTGGCCTACGACTTGGGCCTTACCAACATCTGTCACGACGAGTTTGATGCTTCGCATAACCACAGTTTGCAGCTTAATGTGGGTGTCAACTTCTAATATGATATATAACGAAAAAAAAGGATATATCCTTGGGCTTTATGTTTCGCCCCAAGGGTATATCCTTTTTTTTATTGTTATGTTTTTATTTGTTTACGTTCTAAGAACGTTCATGCCTTCATTACTTTATGTCGCCCACCTTAATCAGATATTCGGCTATCTGCACAGCGTTCAGGGCTGCACCCTTACGAATTTGGTCGCCCGAGAGCCAGAAGGTGAGGCCACAGTCATCGGCCAAATCTTTGCGCACACGGCCTACATACACGTCGTCTTTGCCAGCTGTTTCCAGCGGCATGGGGTAAACCAGGTTGGCAGGATCGTCTTTCAGCGTGCAGCCTGGAGCAGCGGCAATGGCTTTCTGTGCCTCTTCAACGCTGATGGGGTGCTCGGTTTCAATCCATACGCTTTCAGAGTGTGAACGAAGTGATGATACACGCACGCACATAGCCGAACATTTTACGTCAGAGTGCATAATCTTGCGTGTCTCGTTAAACATCTTCATCTCCTCTTTGGTATAGCCGTTATCGGTGAACGAGTCGATTTGTGGAATAACATTGTATGCCAACTGGTGGGGGAACTTTTCTACGGTTACGGGCTGGTTGTTTACCAGCTCTTTATATTGCTGTTGCAGCTCGCTCATGGCAGCAGCACCAGCACCGCTGGCACTTTGATAGCTGGCAATATGTATGCGCTTGATGTGGCTGAGCTGTTCAAGCGGCTTCAGCACTACTACCATCATGATAGTGGTGCAGTTGGGGTTAGCAATGATGCCACGGGGGCGGTTGAGGGCATCTTCGGCGTTACACTCGGGCACCACCAAGGGCACATCGTCGTCCATGCGGAAAGCGCTCGAGTTGTCAATCATTACGCAGCCGTGTTTGGTGATGGTGTCGGCAAACTCTTTTGAGGTGCCACCGCCAGCCGACACGAAAGCCACGTCGATGTCTTTAAAGTCGTCGTTGTGCTGCAGGAGTTTTACCTCATACTCTTTTCCCTTGAAGGTGTATTTTGTTCCAGCCGAACGTTTCGAGCCAAACAACACAAGGTCGTCCATGGGGAAATTTCTCTCTGCGAGTATGCGTAAGAACTCTTGTCCTACGGCTCCGCTCGCACCAACAATTGCTACTTTCATAATACCTATTCTTTTATCATTTATCTTTTATCGTAACTTTTTCAGGCAGCCTATAGGCAACCTATTGCATGCAAAGTTACAACAATTATATCAATGTGCCATCATTTTTATTGCTTTTCTATCTATCAGCACGTTATGACGCATCATCAGCGCATCATCCACAGGTTTTCAATGCGCACCATGGGCACCACCACCTCTTCGCGTGTGCTGTCGGCAAAGCATAGCAACAAGAAGGCGCGACCTTCATTGCGTGCGGTGTCGGCAGTGGCGTGTATCAGGTCTACGCGAGCGAGGCCATGATGGTCGTCGTTCATTTGCGCCACATACATACGAGCATTGTCAATAAGCTGCGAGCGATAGCTACTGGGGATAGAGTCGGGTCGATAGAAACCATCTACAAACACGTCGTAGCGGCCGTGCAGCAGGTTTTCATAATACAGCTTGGCGGTGCGGCCCGCCATTTCGCTGGGGTTGTCGCCACCCTTGCCGCCACAGGCAATAACCAGCATGGCAGCAAGGATAACGAGCAAGACAGAATATCTGTGTTTCATTCTGTTCACATTATCTGTGCATTGATATTATTTCTGGCGTATAAACACGTTGATGGGGCAACCGTGCATAGGCCAGTTTTCACGAATTTTGTTTTCAAGGAAGCGGCGATAGGGCTCCTTGATATATTGCGGCAGGTTTGCGTAGAACACAAACGAAGGTATCTGTGTGTTAGGCAGCTGTGTGCAATATTTAATCTTAATATATTTACCCTTGGTTGATGGTGGTGGGTAAGCCTCGATAAGGGGCAACATTACCTCGTTCAGTTTAGCGGTGCCCACCTTGGCCTTTCGGTTCTGATATACCTCTTTCGCCATTTCAAGCACCTTGAAGATGCGCTGCTTGGTGAGGGCCGAGGCAAAGACGATGGGGAAGTCGACAAACGGTGCCATGCGCTGACGAATGGCGTTCTCGAAGGTCTTTATCACGGCTTGGTCTTTGTTTTCTACCAGGTCCCACTTGTTTACCACTACCACCAGCGACTTGTTATTGCGCTGTATAAGCTGGAAGATGTTCATATCCTGAGCCTCGATGCCACGGGTGGCGTCAATCATGAGGATGCAGACATCTGAGTTTTCGATGGCGCGGATAGAGCGCATTACCGAGTAGAACTCGAGGTCTTCTGACACCTTGTTCTTACGACGAATACCAGCCGTATCGACGAGGTAGAAGTCGAAGCCAAACTTGTCAAAACGTGTGTAGATGCTGTCGCGTGTGGTGCCTGCAATCTCGGTTACGATGTTGCGGTCTTCGCCAATAAAGGCATTGATAATGCTGCTCTTGCCAGCGTTAGGGCGGCCCACCACGGCAAAGCGAGGTATGCCGTCTTCGGTTTCGTCGTCGGTGGTGATAGGCAGCTTGTCGAGCACCATGTCGAGCAGGTCGCCCGTGCCGCTACCTGTAGCCGAACTGATGCACTGAGGGTCGCCCAGGCCGAGCGAATAAAACTCGGCAGCATCATATATCTGGTCGTTGTTATCGGTCTTGTTTGCTACCAGGATGACGGGCAACTTTGATCGGCGAAGAATGGCGGCCACGTCTTGGTCCCAGTCGGTAAGGCCCGTCTGCACGTCAACGAGGAAGAGCACCAGGTCGGCCTCCTCAGTGGCTACGAGCACCTGTCGGCGAATAGCGTCTTCAAACACGTCGTCTGAGTTTACTACCCATCCACCCGTGTCTACTACTGAAAATTCGCGTCCGTTCCATTCACACTTGCCATACTGTCGGTCGCGTGTGGTGCCTGCCGTGTCGCTCACGATGGCGCGGCGCGACTTGGTCAGTCGGTTAAACAATGTCGATTTGCCCACGTTGGGGCGTCCTACGATTGCTACTAAATTTGCCATTTCTGTTTCTTAGTCTGTTGTTTCCCCTCTTCTTGTTATATTTGTTTGAAAGAAAGAGGGCCGGATGTGGTCTCTGCATCCATGTTAATAATTTGCCGGAGCCGACCATGCTCTGGCCCTCGCCCCTTTGGCGAGAGTGTGCCCTCTTTTCTATTCAGGGCCATTGTGCATTAAAAATTATTCCGGGTTATATCCAAAGCTGTCGAGCTCTCGTTTTGAGCTACGCCAGTCTTTATCTACCTTTACATACGTTTCAAGATAGATATGTTTGCCGAAGAATTTTTCAAGTGTCTTACGAGCCTCGGTCGACATCTTCTTCAGTGCCACGCCACGGTGCCCGATGATGATGCCTTTTTGCGAGTCGCGCTCAACATATATCACGGCATGAATGTTTATTTTGTCTTGCTCCTCCTTAAACATATCTACGCGCACCTCTACCGAGTAAGGAATTTCTTTATCGTAGTAGAGTAATATTTTTTCGCGAATAATTTCTGATACGAAGAAGCGGGCAGGCTTGTCGGTGAGCTGGTCTTTGTCAAAATAAGGGGGCGACGGTGGCAGCAGCTCTTGTATGCGCTTCATCAGTATGTCGGTGCCAAACTTGTTCTTGGCCGATATGGGCAGTATCTCGGCGTTAGGCAGCAGTGTGTGCCACTTCTCTACAATGTCGCCCAGCAACTTTTGGTCGCTCTGGTCAATCTTGTTAATGAGTAGCAGCACGGGTATGGTCATCTTCTTCACCTTATCGAGGAAGTCCATGTTCTTCTCGGGGTTCTCTACCACATCGGTAACGTAGAGCAACACATCGGCATCTTGAAGGGCCGACTCGGAGAAGGCGAGCATCGACTCTTGAAGCTTATAGTTGGGCTTAAGCACGCCTGGGGTGTCAGAAAATACTATCTGTGCATCGTCGGTATTAACGATGCCCATGATGCGGTGGCGCGTGGTTTGCGCCTTAAAGGTGGCGATGCTGATACGCTCGCCTATGAGCTGGTTCATCAGTGTTGACTTACCCACATTGGGGTTGCCCACAATATTTACAAATCCTGCCTTGTGCATTTAAAGTGTTTCTATTATTTCATAAAGAAGACGTATCGACATTCTTTATGATTTTGATTACATGTAATTTACAGGTGCAAAGTTACTCATTTTTTTCAATATATCGGTTCTTCTCTTCCCGAATTATCAAGTGTTCAATGGGTTATAGCATTGCATATTATACAAAAAGGTGCATAAAAAACTTTCGTTAAGATCTTTATGCACCTTTCTCGATTACTTCACAGCTCTTACAGCCTGGCCTAAAACGCGGGGGCCGCAGCCTATTGTGGGGCATTGCTCGTCGCTACTAAATTGATACGAAACGGAACGTCCTGAATGTTTCAAATCGTCAAGAATGGAGGGGTCGTAAGCACTGTGGTCGTGTGTGTTAATATCGCACAGCTCGCCACAGTGGTAGTCGCCTTCTGTTTTACGTTCCCACACGCCATTTTCGTTGCCATAGCCTGTGCAGGGGAAGAAAATTTTGTTGCCGTTAGGCCCAGTGCCCATCAATCCCTTGCAACCTTTATAGGTGGCTCGCTCAAATGTGCAGTGGGTTAGCAGCTCGTCTACCTCTTTCCTTGATGGCATGTGCCATCCGTTGCCCCATGTGGCGTGTGCCACGTCGTCGTTGCTGCCTATGAGGGCCGTTTTTCCTTTAGCCAAGGTATATTTGCTGTATGAGTCATCAAAATAGTGGGTAAATGTTTTGTGGGTTTCTGTCTCGCCCCAAGCATACAGGCCACCAGGGTCTTCGGCCTTCGTGGCGCCTATGTTCCATCCTGCCCAAATGGTGCCGCTGGGCAAACCGAGGTCTATTTCTTGCGTAAAAGTGGGCTCGGCATTGGCCACGGCTTCTGTTTGTGCTGAGGGTGTCGACTTGTTATATGCTACATAGAAGACGGCTACGAGCGCTATGCAGATGGCTGCCAGCCATATGGCAATTTTCTTGTAGCTGAACCTCTCATCCTCCTCGTCGTCGTTCTCGTCATCGCCTTCTTCAGGTTCAACAGCCTCTTCTTCAGGTTCTACAACATCTATGGGTTGCGCGTTATTCACAGGCTGGGCATGGGTTGCGGGCTGTTCATAATCGGTGTCCTCGTCTTCAAGAACCGTGTCTTCGCTTGCAGTGCTGCCGTTGATGGCGGCAATGGCTTGCAGCATCTCGTTCATAGATTGAAAACGTTGCTTGCGCATGGGTGACATGGCTTTCTCTACCACGGCAATGGTGGCAGCGCTCACGCCAGCCTGTTGTAAAAGCAGGGTGGGGAACCCATCGTTCAATATCGTTGAGGCTTCGGGCGGTGTTTGTCCCGTCAGCATCTTAAACAGCGTGGCGCCCAGCGCATAAATATCGAGTGTTACGGGTATCGTGCCATCTTGCTTGAAGTTGGCTTGCTCAATGGGCGCATAGCCTGGCGTGCCCAAACCTATTGATGTGCTCGACTCGGGTTCGCCCTTTTCATCATACTGTTTTGATAGGCCAAAGTCGATGAGCAGCAAGTTGCCCGCCTTATCGCGCATAATGTTCTTGGGCTTCAGGTCGAGGTGAATAATGTTGTGGCTGTGCATATAGGCCAGCGCCTCGCCCACCGTGCTGATGCAGGTTAGCGCCTCGTGTTCTTTTAGCCGACCCTTCGACAGGATATATTGGTCAAGCGTGTTGCCATCAATATGTTTCATTACATAATAGGTGGTGTTGTTTTCGTCAAACACGTCAACCACCTGCACAATGTTTTTATGATGAAGCTTGGCAAGGTTTTCGGCCTCTTTTCTAAATTTGTGCCTATAGTCTTTCACCAGCGTGTTTTGTGTGCCCTCAATGTTGGTTCCGTCGCTGGTGCGCACATTGATGTCTTTCATGTAAAACTCTTTCACGGCCACGTCAACCGTAACATCCATCTGCCCCAGTGGTCCATTCATCTGCACACGCGTGTTGGCCATATAGGTGATGCCGAAGGTGCCAGCCCCCAGCACTTGCGAGATGGTGTATTTGCCATTCTGTAAAGTTGTTCCTGCTTTTAATGCGTTCATATTGTTTCGTTTTTTATCCAGTGGCATTGTTTATTGTGCGAATAAACAAATAGATATATATAAACATACATATACATACATATGTCATACTCATTAATGATAAAGGGTGTTTAGTTGTTGCAAAAATACTATTTTTCTTTTATAGATGAAAGAAAAAGACGAATTATTGAGTGCAAGTTTTGTCCTATCAAAACTTCCACCGCAGTTGCACCTCTACATCGGTTTTCGACGAGCGCCCTATGCGTTGCAGTCCCGAGCCAATGGCCGAGCGGTCGAAATAGTTGGTGGTGGCGGCCTTGGCCATTAACATGAGGCGAGGCGAGAGGTCGGCACGCAAGCGGGCCGAATAGTGTATGCCACGTCCGTAGAACATGGGAAAAGAAAAGTCGTATAGCAAGCCACGCTCATATACATATAGTCGGCTGTCATAATCGTCTGTGCAGAAATAGGTTAGTGCTGCATCGGCAGTGAGCCATTGGTGCGTGAGGCCGAGGTCCTGCATGGCGAGGAACCCCAGACTGTGGTCGGCGCCTGAGGTGTAGGCCGACCCATGCAGCTGGGTGCTGGCGTGCCATGTGCCGCGCGACAGGGCGGCCGCTAACTTCAGACGTTGTGTAAACCTGTTGTCGAGGGCGTCGTGCTGAGCATTGTCGTGCTGCTGGGCGCGTAAGCGGTAGCTGGCATTGAAGGTGAAGGAGGGGTAGGCAAGGCGTAACGACAGTTGGTGGTCAGAGCTGTGCGAGGCAAACGAGATGCCGTAGCGTGGCCAGGCCGACTGTGCCCAGTCGGTATAGGCTGATAGTGTGGCATGCCCCGACAGCATAAGTTGGGCACCCAGATATAGGCCGTGCTCGTTGCTGGTGTCGCGGTTGGTGCCAAAGGCGCTGCCCATGAGGGCGTGGTAGCGGTAGGCGTAATAGCGGTGAGCGGCGGTAAGGGTGAGGGCCGACCACGGTTCGTACGAGACAGTGTGCAAGGCTGCCCATCCACCGTCGGCGCTGGTGGCCGTCTCGCCTGCCACTTGCAGTTTGGGCCCCATCCAGCTGTAACTGAGCGCTGCATAGCTAAAGTGTTTGCCTTGTGGATAATAGCGTTTATAGGGCGTGTCGGTGTCGGGCAGCAACTGTCGGTTGTAGCCCATGGTGAGGGCCGATGCTGAGATGCGGAAACCGTTCTTTGCCCACGCCACACTGGCGGCGCCCACCGTTTGCTGCGTGTTGCGTCGACGTTGCATCTCGCTCTCAGTGCGGTGGTAGCCTGTCTTTAGCAGTGTCTTCACAGTTTCGCCATCGGCGTTCAGCGTGGCGTCGACGTTGCGGATAGAAAACAAGGTGGTAAGTTCAAGCGTGTTTGTTAGCTGTATCGTGGCTGCAGCCCCTTGCAGGTAAGGGCTTTCCTGTCTCGACGAGTGGGCCCGTAGCCTGTTCTCGGTACGTCCCAGTGTGCCTAGTGCCATGGCCTTGCCCAGGGTGAAGTCGGTGTTTAGGATGAGGCCCATACCCAGTCGAGCGCGGTATCGTCCCACCACTGCTGTCTTTATTCGCCCCACATTGCGCATAATGGCGTAAAAGCTGTAAAAGTCGTAGCCCCAGCGGTTTTGCTGTGTGAAGAAAGGCTCGCCCGCATCTTGTGCTGCCGTCAGTCCTACCTCCAGTTTTCGGCCATAGCCTGTCTTGAAACGCAGCCAGTGCCTATATTTTGGCCCCAGATATCCACGTTTGGCCCCCAACAGGTCGCCATCGCGGTTATAGAGAGGGGCGCGAAAGGCGGCCGTTAGTTCGCTACGTGTGTGGTGCAGCAAGGTGTCGAGAGGGGGAAGTGGCGCACGTTTCGGCCCTTCGCCTGCATAAACAAAGCACTGTATGAGGCGCAATGTGGCAAGGTCGAGGGTGGGCACCATTGACAGCTCGGCCACCGACTGTACAGGGCCGTAGCGGTAGACGTATTCGCCTATGTCGTTAATCTGTTTATCAGTAAGGAACGCCATGCGTTGCAGGTCGGCACGCGTGGCCGTGTTTAGGTTTATCTTGTGGGCAGACAGTTCGGCCAGTTCGTCATACAGCGTCTCAGCCATTTCGTCTTCTACCTCTTCATCGCCCACCCACATTTCATAATAGTGCTGCCACGTGTCGCCCTCGTCTTGTGCCTGCACCTGTACCAATAAAAAGGGGTTGAAGACAGCTAATGCCATCAGCATCATAGCAGTCTTCAATCTGATATATCCTTGCTTGTTATTGTGTGTCATAGGTATGCGTCAATAGCTGTTTATAGGGGCTTAGGTTGATGCTTTTCTCAATATGCAAACTTACACAAAAATAGTGATACCATGCACCACTTTCTTCAATTATTTTTTGTTTTGTGGCAAAAATATTTGGTTCTCTCTTTGCGGTTTTTTCCCCCCCCCTAGATATATCGGGTGAGTCGCGGCTACCTGCTTAGGTGATACGTCGTTTATGGGCACAAAAAAAGACAAGCGTTATGCCTGTCTTCTGTATTGTATTTCTACAACCCTCTCTTTTAAATTTCTCTTTATGTTTAGTAGCCCGTTTCAGGACTCTCTCAAATTCTTCTTTACGTACGAACAATGAATATATGTATATTTCTATCTTTTCTTTTCATTGTTTGTCTCTTTCGTTTGAAGGTGTGCGGGCTGTTGCCGCTCCCTTCCTCAGAAAGTGTGGGGAGAACGTTGCTTATCGCATGTTATCGTTCACTCTCACCCACATACCCATTGCAGCCATTGCTGCAAATAGGTTGATCATCATCGTCATGTTCATCTTTCTAAAACCTTTCTTATCTTTCTTTTCAATCCTAAATCATCTACACAATCATCTTTCTATACCATCTTTCAACTAAAAACCTCAATTCATCATCTTGTGTTCATCTTTACCTTTATTCATCATTGAGACTAATTGCTACTGTTTCTCAACAGACCTTTACTCTGAAATTCTTTTTCATCTTTCAGTCTCAAAACCTTCTTTCAATCTATTGCCTTAAAAACTTTAATGCCTTATTTCTTAAAACCTAATCTATATTATGTTTCCTGATCAATCTTGATAGCCTTTACTATATTTTTCAATGCTTATCTTGTTGTTTTGTTTTATACCTTTACGTTACGCGCATCGCTGCGAGTGTGATTATTTCTTTTTGACGATGCAAAGGTAACATTGTTTGCGCGCACACACAAACATTTTCATGTTTTTTTGATACCTTTATTATTAATTTTGATATAGGTCAAAGAAGAATTGTGTTCGCACACATAATGTTTGTTATAATGGATAAGTTGACGAGTTGACAAGTAGACAAGTTGACGAGTTGGTACGTTGTCAACTCGTCAACTTATAAACTTGCGAACTTATCTCACCACTACCTTCTGTGCATGTGTTTGCTTTCCGTCAGAGATGCGAAGGATGTAAACGCCCTTCTTTTGTCCTTCGGCCGAGATGGTGACGGTGTTTCCTGCATTGCTTACTGAAGCCACCTGGTGTCCATACATATTATATAATGTAGCAGTCATGGCCACGGCGCCAGCGGTATAAGCCTCGAAGGTGTTTCCGTTGAGCGAGCGAAGCATGAAGTCTTTACCAGCTGCGATGGGCGAAAGGCCAGTAGCCTTCTGGTCGAGAATGTATTTCAAGCCCGCAAAAGCATCAACCTTTCCGCTGCCAGCCTGGTTTCCGTCGCCAGCCTTTGTATAATAATTGTCGGTGGTGCAGTGGTTGTCTGATATGGCCGTTTTCTGTGCGATATCACGTATTTGTGTATGTGTGAGTGTGGGGTCGGCTTCAAGCCACAGAGCGCAGATGCCCGACATATAGGGTGTGGCCATTGACGTACCGCTCATCTGTCCAAACTCATACACTGTTCCACCCTCTGTTATCTGCTGTGCCACTTCTTCTTCAAGGCTTTCAGTATAACGGTTGAAGCTTGATATCAACAACATACCAGGGGCGCATACGTGAGGCAGCACTCTGTTGTCGGCCAATTTTCCATAGCTTGAGAAGAAGGATATGTTGCCCGTTTTGTTTCCGAATTTAGTGCCATAGAAAACATCCTTGATGCCATAGGTAGCTCCGTCAATCGATTTATACGAAACAGCCGTATTAAACGATCCCACCACGATAGGCTCTGTGCCACAAGCAATGCTGTTGATGGTGCCGTCGTGTGTCATGTCCATATCACATTTGGGCACGTCGGTATCAAAGGAGGTGATGCTTTCAAGATAACTGGTAACGGTTTGTCCTGCCTTTCCTCTCACCACATATCCTAAAGAGCAGTTGTTGGCCAATAATGTGATGTCAGAGATGGTAAGCAGATATCCTTTCATACCATTGTCGATGTTTTCGCTTTCAATCGACACGGTGCCTTTGAACATATTGTTTGAATAGGTTTGCTTTTTGCCATTAGGGTTTGCAGCGTTAACAAATTTCCACGTTTTCTTTATCGTACCCGTGTTGCTATTATACACCACGATATCAATTTCTACCTGCTGTTCAGGATTGGTTACCGTGAAATAGTTGTATAATTCAGGAACATCAATCTCGCCATCTCCATCAAGATCCGAATAATAAGCTGCCTTCATGGCTTCGTTCTCGGCACCTGTAAAGGTGCGACGCTGCACGATGTTATAGTCGGCCTCGTTTCCAGCGGCAATGCAGACCACGACATCATATTTTTTAATAAACTCGTCAATGAACGCGACTTCAGGGTCGGTGGTATCGTGGCTGCCCGCATTGGCACCATACGACATGTTCAGCACAAGGCGTTTGTTGCCATTCGTCTTACACCAGTTCACCATTTTGTCAAACACGTCATAGTCGGTTTCATGGTAAGGTATGGGGCCCATCAGCAAGTCGGCATCAGGAGCCACGCCCTTTGTTTGGTAAGCCGTGCCTTGATAGCAGCCAGCAGCAATACCACTCACATGTGTGGCATGGCTCTCCTGTTTATCGTCGGTTTTAAAAGCAGCTATTTCGTCTGGTGTGGTGAGATAGGTCAGTGCGTCGCCTTCTTTAGCGGCATAGCCTATCATCTTGAAACGGCTCTTGCCCTTGTCGTCAAGAAACATAATATGGTTGGGGTCGAAACCATCGTCAAGCACACCTATGGCCACCCCTTTTCCTGTGTAGGGCTGTTTCAGGTCGGTGCCCAGTTGTATTTTATCTACGCCCGTAGCTTTATGTGCCTTATTTAGCAAGAGGCGTTTCTTGCGCTTAGCAAAGCTGATGAATTCGATATCATTGCGCTCGGCCAAGCTTTCTAACTTGTCGAGGCGGATGGTGGCAATGGCAAAATGGTTCACAACCGTTGAAAGGGTTACGCCCTCTGCTTCAAGGGTGGCGGCATCGCATCCAGGCGTCATCTTTACAATGGTACGCAAGGTGCGGCTATCCATCTGCTTGCGTAGCGCCTTTAGGCTGTTGCCCGTGGCCTTGCTTTGTGCAATGGCGTTTTCTTCTTGTGTCTGCAGTTTGGCAAGCTCCAGCTTGCTGGCAGCATTAATTTTTCCGCTCTTTTTGAGCTGGTCATAATCGATGGCCATCGCTCCTTGTGCAAGGAGAAGGGCACAAATGAGTGAGTAGATTTTCTTCATACTTTTTTTAGTTAGTATATTCGTGTGAATTCTCTTTATGCTTATTTTCTTTGGTTAGTATCTTTCTGTAAAATTATGCGAACGAATAAATCGCAAACTGTGTCAATGTCAACAGCAAACAGTTTTAAGTGCTTGTATCTTACTATAAGTGGAGATGTTACATCTGTAAAACCACTACGTATAAAAGCAGGCGACAAATATACAACAATTACTTTATATCTGCGAAATTTTTTTACAAAAAATAACTACAAGAGTAGCATAAAATGAGAATGAGGATAGAGAAACAAAAAAGTGTAAGCAATACACATTGTTTTGCTTACACTTTAAGTAGGTGTATTATTCTTTGGCGTTATCCAGCAGCTGTATGTGCAAATCGGCAATGCTGATGAGATGCTTCTTGTAGAGGTCGCCCACAGCGCGTTTAAACACCTTTTTGCTTACGTGGAACACGCGTTTAATGTCTTCGGCCTCGCTCTTATCACCGAAGGGGCACGTGCCGCCATGTTCTTGCAGATATTGCAGCAAGGTATCGGCAAAGTCGAGGGTTTGTCGGCGACCTGTAGGTTGCAGCGTGATATCGAGTTTTCCGTCAAGACGAATATTATCGATGTATCCCTCTACGCGGTCGCCTGTGTGCAGAGGACAGAACACCTGGTCGTCGTACACCAGTCCGGCATAACGGTTGTTTACAATCACCTTGAAGCCCAGGTCGGTCTTCTGCCATACTAGCAGGTCGGCTTTTGAATAGCGTTTCACCTCAGGGCGTCCTTGTGCCAGATAGCGCTCCACCTTTGCCGAGGCCACGATGCGGTAGCTTTCTTCGTCAATATGCACATGCACAATATAGCTTCGTCCTTGCTCCATGCGCATTTTTTGTTCGCGGAAGGGGCAGAAGAGGTCTTTCATCAGTCCCCATTTCAAGAACGCGCCATATTCGTTCACCCACGCCACCTCCAGGAAGGCGAAGTCGCCCACCTTAGCCAGCGGAGTCTCGGTGGTAGCCACCAGTCGTTCATCTTGGTCGAGATAGAGAAAAACCTCAATTTCGTCGCCCACGTTTACCCCTTGCGGCACATAACGTTTGGGCAGGAGGATTTCTCCCTCTTGTCCGCCGTCGAGATAGAGTCCGAAGTCGACGCGCTTCACTATTTTCAGTCGGTTGTAGTCGCCTAATTGTATTTTTGCCATAATTTATTAGTTTGTTAGTTGACGAGTGCTCTCATTTTCCTCACTTCCCTCTACCACTTTGCCATCGCAAAGGTGAATGGTGCGGTCGGTGATAGAGGCCAGGTGGTCGTCGTGTGTCACGATGACGAAGGTTTGGCCGAAGCGATCGCGAAGGTCGAAGAACAGCTGGTGCAGCTCGGCCTTGTTTTTCGAGTCGAGGCTACCGCTGGGCTCGTCGGCTAATATCACGGCAGGATGGTTCATCAGTGCTCGTGCCACGGCCACACGCTGCTTCTCGCCACCCGACAGCTGGGCAGGCTTATGCTGCGCACGGTCAGAGAGGCCCATAAAGTCGAGCAGCTGCAGCGCCCGTTCTTTTGCTTCAGCCCGTCCTTTTCCCGCTATGAAGGCGGGTATCATGATGTTTTCTAATGCCGAAAACTCGGGCAGCAACTGGTGAAACTGGAACACGAAGCCTATCTTTTCGTTTCTGAAGCAGCTCAGCGCCTTTCCCTTCAGCGTGCTCACATCGGTTCCGTCGATCACAATTTGTCCGCCATCGGCCTTATCCAGTGTGCCTATTATCTGTAGCAACGTGGTCTTTCCTGCACCGCTGGGGCCCACAATGCTCACCACCTCGCCTTTGTTAACATGCAGGTCGATGCCTTTCAGCACCTGCAGCGATCCGAAACTCTTTGTTATATTTTTAATGTCAATCATTGTTTGTATAATCTTGAAAGATGGTTATGCAACCATTCGCGTACGATAGCGTATGCGCTGCGTTCTTCTTGATGTTGTGGTTGTGCAAAGGTCATCTCGTCCATGGGGTCGCCATGCTGGTCGGGGAAGATGATGATGAGGTTCTTTCCTGAGAAATGTTCTTTTATCTCGTCAGGCAGATGCTCAAGCGCGTTCTTATACGACACCGTGCCCTTACGTGCGGCGATGACGATGAACAGATGGTCTTCAGATATCGACTCGGCCAATCGTGGCATCTCGTTCCAGTGGTTCATCTGTTGATATTCAACACGCATATCGCGATGACGGTTGTCCAGATAGTTGTTGATGAGCGCCAGCGTGTCGTCGCGTCCGTGAAACACGGTGCGACACTCGAGGTTTTCTGACAGGCGCGCTATGCGCTCGAGCCAGCGGTAGAAGCCTGGCTCAAACTGTGCCCTTGATGGCACCGCCACCTCTATGCGACGTATGGTGCTGAGGGGCTGTTTCAGGCGGGCCATCAATATTTGTCGGTTCAAACCATTGAACAGGCTTTGGTGAAACTCGCCCCAAAACTTTGCCGACACCTCTTTGTGCATGTGCATGCCAATGATAATTTCTGACGCCCTAAACTCTTTAAAGGCATGTTTAATGCCGTTAGCAATGTTTGCTGCCACGCGCACCTGCGTTTGCATCTTCACATCGGTGGCAGCGGTATATTGCTGCATACGTTCCAGCAGACGTTGTCCCGCCTCTTGGTTGCGGCGCATCTCGTCATCGTCATACACCACCGACAGGCCCACAAGGCTGCGCCCCAACTTGGGGTTGCGCATCATCAGTGCCAGGTTTACCAGGCGTGTGGCATACTCGGGATATTTCATGGGGATGAGTATCTTCTCGTCGTCTTTCTCGTCTTCTTGTGGCAGCTCCTTGTCGCGCAACGTTATTTGCTGTGCCGACTGCTCGGTAACGATGGTAGAGATGATGCACGTAAACAATATCATCATTACCACGGCGTTCAGTATCTCGTCGTCAACCAGGATGGCGCCATTAGGCATCTTCATGCGCATGCCCACCATCACCATTGCTATGGCGCCAGCGGCATGGGCCGAGGTAAGGCCAAACATCATGTTGCCCGACGAGGGGGGTAGCCTAAACAGCCAGCACGACAGATAGGCGGCCACGGCCTTGCCCAGTGTGCCAAACACCACAATCACTGCCAGCACCCCAAGGATAGAGCCTCCAGCAAACATAAGGCGCACATTGATAAGCATACCCACGCCAATGAGGAAATAAGGAATGAACAGGGCGTTGCCCGTAAACTCGATACGGTTCATCAGTGGCGATAGGTGAGGGATGTAGCGGTTCAAGATGAGGCCCGCAAGGAAGGCACCAAAGATGCCCTCAACGCCTATCATCTCGCTCAGGGCCGCGCTCATAAACAGCATGGCCATCACAAAGATAAACTGCATCACGGCATCGCTATATCGGCGCAAGAACCAGCGCGCCAGTCGAGGAATGATTAAGGCCATCGCGGCACAATAGCCTACAAACTTGCCTATGAACAAGAGCCAGAAGCTGATGCCTGTGTCGCCATTATTAGCCGCCACCAAGGCCGCCAGCATGACCAGCGCCATGAGCAACGACAACATCGACGAGCCTACGCTCAGTGCCACGCTGGGCTTGCGCTGCAGGCCATATCGGCTCACGATAGGGTAAGCGATAAGCGTGTTTGAGGCCATGATGCAGCCCAGCAACATTGATGCCTCGTGCGAATAATGCAGCACCCAAAAGGTTATAGCGTAGGTGAGCAGCAGAGGCACAAAGCAGGTGAGCACACCAAAGACGCCAAACCGTAAGAGGTTTTTTCGCACCCCCTCGGTATCCATCTCAAGTGCTGCCAAGAACATGATATAATAAAGTCCTACCTTGCCGAACAGCTCAAACGAATTGTCGCGCTCTAAAATGTTGAAGCCATATTGTCCTACCGCTACGCCTGCCAGCACCATGCCTATGATGTGCGGTATGCGCAGCTTACCCATGATTATGGGTGCTAACAAAATAATGATTAGCACCACCAGAAACACCAGTGTGGGGTCGGTGATAGGAAAATATTGTGTAAGGTTCAACATATCATTGTTTTTAGTTGTTCTTTGTCGTGGCAAGCACCGTGCCATGATCCATCCATCGGCCACGCAACAGACGAATGAGGAACATGGTGCCACGGAATGTTAGTTCGATGGCCATGGCCACCCACACGCCGCGCAAGCCATATTGCGGAGCCAGCAAGGCTGCCAGCGAGAGGCGCACGCACCACATTGATAGCAAATTGAGAAGCATGGGGCGCAACGTGTCGCCAGCGCCCACGCACACACAATAGGTAACGATAGAGGCGGCAAACATAGGTTCGGCCCAAGCCTCAATGCGCAGGCAGGTAATGCCCAGCTGTCGTATCTCATCAAGCGGGGTGAGCAGTGCCATTAGTTCGGGGGCAAACACATACATAATCAATCCCATGACCGCCATCACCACCATGCCCAGTGTTACGGTGATACGAGCAAAGCTGCGACACATATCGCGGCGTCCTGCTCCTCGACTTTGGCCCACCAGTGTGGTGGCGGCATCGCCTATGCCGTAGCCAGGCATATAGCACAAGCTTTCGGCTGTGATGGCAAATGTGTTGGCGGCAATGGCCACGTTGCCCAGCGGTGCCACAATCATGGTGCTCACTATTTGTGCTCCATTCATAAACACCGACTGCATAGCCATGGGTGTGCCTATCTTCAAGGCATGACGTATATAGTTGCCCACCAGGTTCCAGCCCCCAGTGTCTTGTCCTAACGCCAATATCTTGCTGCGCATCAAGGCATAGTAGCCCTGAATAGTGGCACCCGATATGATAGCCAGCGATGTGCCCAAGGCAGCCCCCATCACGCCCCAGTGCATAAAGTAGATAAAGAAGGCGTTGAACAGCACGTCGAGCACACACACCAGCACACTAACAATGCTGGGCACCCGCATATTTCCGGCACACTTCAGCATGTTGCCACACAGGCCTGAAAACTGAAAGGCGGGCACGGTGAGGGCAAAGATAAGGAAATAGAGCGAGGCGTTGCGAGCAATGTCGGCGCCACCTCCCAGCCAGTAAGGCAGATAGGGAAAGATGATGAGGGCTATGATAGAGATGCTACAGCTCACAATGGCTGTGCCCACAATGCCATGCCTGAACACGGCTCGTGCCTTCACAAAGTCGTTTCCGCCAATATAGTGTGCCACCTGTACCGAGAAGCCCATGGCGGCAGCATTGGTAATGCTACCCATCAGCCATGTGGTGCTCTCCATCAGGCCTATTGATGCCGAAGCCTCGGCGCCCAGATGTCCCACCATAGCCGCATCAATGAAGAACATGAGCACGCTGGTTATCTGTGCCAATATTGATGGTATGCTAAGGCTGACAATGAGCTGCAGTTTTTCAGTCATTGTCATCTGTGCGCCATTGCGTATGCTGGCCAGTAAAGCGTCGGTCTTGTTCATTGATTGCATGCGTGCGTGTTGTGCCTATTGTTTATATAAATATGTCGTTCTGACATATTTTCATGCAAAGTTACTCCTTTTTTTTCATCCACCCATCATATTCGTGCTGAAAACCGTTGTTTTCGTCTTATTGTGCCGATAGGTTAAAGTTCTTAAAGAACACATCAACCTGCTGCCCCGACACATTGGTTAGTTTTATGCGCGATGCCTTGGCCGAGCCGATGGTGGGGGCGCTCAGCGTGTATGGTGCCTCGCCGCTTTGTGTGAGAGGCACCTCGCGCCACTGGCCATTGGTAAAGAGCTGCAGCTTAAAGGCAGATGCCACATGGGGCACCTGTACGTCGAGGCTGAAGGTTGAGAAGATGACGTTGCGGTCGGTAGCCAAGGTGAGCGAGGCGTTGGGCGCCCAGTGTATCACCTCGTTGGCATCGGCCACGCTCACGTTGTCGCCCACCATTGTTACGGGCTGTGAGGCCAACTGTTCAACGGTGCTGCTGAGCTTGTAAGGAGCATCCATCGCTATGCTGTTGAGCTGTGTGTGGTAACGGTGGTTGCCCTCGGTGGTGGCCAGCGTAAATATATCGTTCAGGGTGGGCAGCAGCACACGTGTGCCTACCCTGATGCCTGGCTGCAAGGCATGACGCACCTTTGAGGTTTGCATCTGCTGCATGGTGTCGAGTGCCTTGCGTGCCTGGGTGTAAGCCCGTGTAAAGGCATCGGTTTGCGCTTGTGTGGCGGCGTTCGCAGTCTTTTCCTTGGCTGTCATCTTAGCCATATTGCACACGGCGGTGCCATAATCGGCCAAGCATTGCGTGTACAGCAACCAGGGGCGCAACTCGCGAACCAAGGCGGGGTTTGTGGCATCGGCCAGCAAGGTGTCGCAGGCCTGACGCAAAGTGGTGCAGCGGTCGGCCAGACTCTCAATGGCTACGATGTCGCCTTGTAGCGCCCGTTGTGCCTCGATCGTCATCTCGTCGCCCTCGGCCCGTCGATATCCGTGCCCATTTTGTCCTAAGTCTTTGTTATACAGGGCAAAGGTGCGCAAGGCGTCGGTATGGGCGGGCAGTACCTCGTGGGTGGCCTGAAGCCAGTTTTCGTAAGGGCGATATGCCTTCATGTTCCATGTATAGTCGGCCACACCGTAGAGCGCTATCTTCGATGCCTCGGCATGCTCCATTGGGTTCGATACAAAGCCTGATAGCAAGGGAGCAATGTCGGTGCCATTGCCATAAACCGGACCCAGCAAGATGCGCTCTCGCACATAGTCGCTCACAGGATAGTTCCACCAGATGTAAGCGTTTCGGCCTATTTGGCTGTTAATCCATTGCATGGTTTCGAGGTCGATGTCGGCCACCACCGCATTGCCCGTCCACATTACCTGTATGTCGGGGTCGAGGTCTTTTCCTAAGGCGCGCAGATAGGTGTCGTTGCTATCGGTCCACGAACGGTTATAGATAGTGGGGCACATCACCAGTGGTGCTACATCGTTGTGCTTTTTTCTGAAGTTGTGCTCTACATCGTTTAGCAACTGAGCCTGTCGGTCGGGGCGTGTGCCTTCGCCCGTAATATCGTCGAAAAACACAGCAAACGAGCGCACACCCAGTGCATACATATCTTCGAGCTTAGCCACCAGCGAGTCGCGGTCGGCCTTATCCCAACGAATATCTACGCCAGGATGAATGGCCCAACAAAAGTCGACGGCGTGCGCCTTGGCATAATTGCATAGTTGCTGTATGCGTTCGGCCTCGGCCTTAGGATAAGGCTTACGCCAGAAGCGTCGGTGGTACAAGTCGTCTTTGGGCCCATAGATATAGGTGTTCATCTTATGTCGGCCATAGAAGGCTATCTGGCTGAGTCGTGCCTCATGGCTCCACGGTGTGCCATAAAAACCCTCTACGGTGCCACGCACAGGGGTGTCGGGCCAGTCGGTCACGGTGCCATACTGCATTTTTCCGCCTTCCATGCTCTGCAGCAAGGTTTGCACGCCATAGTAGAGGCCGCGCTCGTCGGCGCCTATAATCACGATGCCCTTCTCGTTCACCTTTAGCAGGTAGCCTTCGGCTTTCAGTGCAGTGGGTTTGTCAAGCGCCTTTAGGCAGCGGTCGCCCACCACGCCCAGGGTGATGGTGAAGGATGCCTTTTTGTTTTGTGCAATGTGTGTGGTGCCCTCGGTGAGCGCCTTGAGGGCTGCCGAGCTGAGGCGTTGCTTGTCGCAGCGCAAGGCCCACTGTGTGGGCTGGTTTACCATTGCCGCAACCGAGGCTTCAATCTGTTGTGGCACGGGGCACACTCGTGCAAACTGTGCTGTGGCGTTTGTTGTGCCCAGCCATGTTATTGCCGAGACGGTAGCAGTGAGAATGAGGTTTCGATTCATATAGGTAGCAAGTTGTTTTATTTTATTTTTTTGATGCACACCTGTCGCACAGTGGCGCCTTGGTCGTCGGCATTGAAGGCCACAATGCCACGGGTGGGTGCGGCTTGTTGGGTTTCGGCGTTTTGTAGCGGCGTGTCGGTACATATCTCATGGCCGTTTACCACCAGCGTTAGTTTATTGTCGCGCACAAACAGGTGGGCCGTGCGCCACGGCGCTTGTGTGCCAATGTTGTGCCACTGACTCTTGCCTGCTATGCGAGCACCTTGTTTGCTGTCGAGCGTGATGATAGGTGTAGAGTGTATTTGTATGGTGAGTGTGCCTTCGGCCAGCCAGTCGAACACCATGTCAAAGTTGGCCATCTCGTCATACATATTCCAGTAGCCACGCTTGCCCATCTTGGTGGGAGCGCTGAAGGCCAAGTTGTAGCCACCATCGGTGCGGCAGTGGTCAAGGGCGTTGAGCACATCGTCGATGGCCATGCCTACCCCCTGCTCGTCGTAATGGTTGATGAACGACTGCTTGGCGGCGTGCAACATATTATATACATAGCGGCCACCATTGGCTTGAGGGGCATGAGCTATGATGTTGCGTGTAGCCACGGCCACGGCGTCGGCCAAGGGCTTCTTGTCGTAATACTGACGTATGTAGGCCAGGGCCTGAATGGTGTGGGTATTGCCGAGGTCGATAATGATTTTTTGGCGAAGTTCGTTGCCTGGCGTCAGCTCATCGGCGCGTCGCAGCAATAGGTAGCGCTCGCCTGCTGTGGCATCGCAACTTTCGGCCATCGTCACATAGCGTGCCAAGAGGGCATCGCGGTCGGCACCCACTTCCAGCTTTGCTGCCATATCGAGCAAGCGCTGCATGGCCTTGGGGGCGGGCTCGTTGCGCATTACCTCGTCGGCTAAGTCGTTGCGGCCAGCGCGCATACGCTCAACGGCTCTGTCAAGACTGGTGGTCCAGAAGGGCAGTGCCGAGGGTTTGGGTCGAGCTTTCTCCTTAGGAGCATCGACGGCCTTTCCTTCGCGCGCCTTTATCACCTTATTTATATTGTCGGCCTCTGCCTTATCAGTAGCGTTCTGTGCCAGCGTGGCCAGCGTGCCATCAATGTTGGGCATCTCTTTCAGTAGGCGAAAGGCGGCCGCGGCCATGTTGGGGTCAGCAAGATACATGGCTATGTGCTCGGCATCGGCGGGTTTGGCCACCGCCTTCAAGTTGTCGAGCAGGTGTAGGCGCAGGTCGAGGTCGTCGTTACGGTCGATGGCCTTTTTCAGGCCGTTGCGCACCAGGTCAACATAGCGCTGCCCCGTGGTGGTTTGACAGTAGGCCGTGATGTCGTCGATGAGGCGTATGCAGGCCTTCGACTGTCTGAGGTCGTCGGGCTCGCCCATACGGCTGAGCATATCGACGCTGAGGTCGGCATCGGCTGCCAACTTGTTTATCAGTTCTTCTTTTGGTGCGAGCCCCGTCAGTGTTATCTGGTCGATGGCCGCGTTTGCCGTCTTTTCTATCACCCGACGGCTGGTTTGTGCTTTTGATGCCGCACAAAGGCATAATGCAAATAATAGTATAGTTATTTTTTTCATATTCAGTTTTCACTTCGCTCAGTATCATGAGTGATTTTTATGGCTGGGGCGTTTACTTCAGATGCTTCTTAATATAAGGTAGCATGTGGTTAGCGCAGCGCTCAAAGCCCAAGTCGGTGAAGTGGATGGCGTCGACGGTGCCCTCGTGGTCGTTGCCTATCATGCCCGCTGTGGGCACGAAAAAGAGGTTACGGTCGCCCTTTTTGCGCCACTTTTCGTAGATGGTTTTCAGCGTAGCATCTTTGTCGTTCACCGCTTTACATATCTTGGTGTCGAAACGTTTGTGGGGGAAGTCGGGCGTCTCTACCACCAGAATGGGGGTGGTGGGGTGTGCCTTACGTAGGATGGTGTAGAAGGGATCGAAGCGTTCGCTAAGCTCTTCGGCCGTAACGTTAGGCAGCATATCCAGAATAAACAGGCCTGCATCAAGGTTTGCCATCACGCGAGCCACCTCGGTGTCGAGCCTACCATTTCCGCTGAAACCAAGGTTGATGACCTCGCGGTTTAGTTTGCGCTCTACAATATTGGTGGCAGCCATGCCAGGGCGATTGGCGCATCCGCCTTGCGTAATGCTGGTGCCATACCACACAATGGGCTTATCGGTACGAGGTAGCGGTTGCTGCGGAGCCTCGATGGTGGCGCCAGGGTTGATGCCGATGGCCAGCGAGTCGATGCCTTCATACAGAGGCAGATACAGCATATATTCGCGAGGCTTGCTCGTCATATTGTCGATAATGGTGGCGGTGGTGGTGAGCTGCTCGCGGGGGCGTGCGCTGTTCACAAAGGTCCAGGTGCCATCGTCTTGTAGGCAATAGAGGTCGAGACCGCGTATGCCAGTGGGCGTCATGTGGTTCATGTTAAATACCGACATATTTTTCCAGCGTGCCCCTATCGTTGAGGCGTTTGAGCGGAAGCGTATGGCCATGCCCGCCGAGTTTTGTCCCAGATGCCACAGCTGCTCGCGTATTTTTCCTTTCAGCGAGTCGGGCAGTCGGGTATAGAGTCGCTCAGAGGCCACTTTAGGGTGTCCAATGAGCTGAAACTGAGAGGCTTCATGATACTGCAGTTGTGCCAAGACACCGAGATGGGGTAGGGCAAAGAGTGAGAGCAAGAGTAATAGCTTTTTCATCTTTCTGGGGATAATTTGGGGATTATTGTTTACAAGCAACAAAGTTAGCAATATTTTTCGTTTTATAGGTGCGTTAAACAGTTTTTCCTATTTTCATTATTTATTATAATAACACGTAAAAGCGCCACATACCAATATTTTGTTTGATATGTGGCGTTTTCTTGAACACGAATTTCCATGAATTATCCACGAATTAATCCATGAATTATCCAAGTAGGACGGTGGTCTCTGTGCCCCGTCCTCCCGACGTTAGAAATGGACAATAAATATGTGAGGTTATCTATTTAGAAGTACTGGGTGCTGGAGGACGGGGCGCGGAGGCCACCGTCCTACTTGGAGGGCGCATGCGTTTAGATAAAAATAAATACTCGCAATAATATATTATTAAATAGTTAAAAACGCAACAATATTATCTGAGTCATACAATGCCCATCTCCTCATTGTGGAATAAATCTAAAATCATCGTTCTTCAGTGCCGAAACACAGTTTGCCAGTGCATCACACGTCCTGTGACAGTGACTCAACAAATGCCTTCCAGTTCTTTTGCAATTCATGCAAGAGGTCATTGTGCGGGTTTGCCCTCAGCAGCTTGTGAAGAAGAAGCTTGCCTTTGCTCGGGCCGTCGGCAAGCGACACGGCTATTATTCTTAAATAATCACGATAGTCTTGTTTGCAGTGCTTGTCATTGTCGCAAAAGTCGAGCAATCTTGTTATGTAATATTTCGCGCTGTCGCCATTGTGCTCGATTGTATATTTTTTTGACATATACACAAGCCTGTCGGGGTTGCTGTTTGGAAGATGTTGTATTTCAAGCCATTTGTTTTCCCTGGCTTCTTTCATCCGTCCGAGCCATCCCAAAAGTATAGCACGGTGATAATAACACTGTGCCGCATGGTCATTGTCTACAGCGAGCAGATGCTCCGATATGCTCCACGACTGCATGACCAATGCTGTGTCTTTGTGCACCATTCCTTCTTGAAACAAATCCACCATGCTGTCACGCAATGCCCTGTATTCATCTTTATTGTCATGCAGACCTTCGCCTTTGCAAATCCTGTATGTGACAGCTCCTGTAAAAAGGAAGGTCGAAAATAATACGATTAGTATTGACTTTTGCTTTGTATTCATTTCTTTGTAATGCTTTACTTTTTCTTTTTCTTTTTCTTTTTGAATGCCACGCCTATGCTCATGTCGAAAACCCCTTCTTGTGGAACCTATCTTATAGTCTTTCCTGTTCTTGGTGAATTAAGGCTACCGCGTCGGGTCTGCTTTGCGCTTCATGCAGTTGTTCTTCAGCACCCTTGCATCTGCCAACAGCTTTTTTGTCCACCTCATGCCTTCCCCGTGTTCGCCGTAGGCTATGTAGTTGATGTCTTCTGCCAGTATCTTGTCGAACACAGCAATGGCCTCGTCGTACCTGCCGTTCAGGAATAGGGCTGAGCCATAGTCGTATAGCACAAGCATATCGTTTCCGGTGTTCTCTAAGGCATGGGCCTTCTCGGCACTCTTCAAGCATAGGTCTTTCAGGCGATAGTCGAAGCAGTACTCCGACATAATCGTCCAAAGATAATAACATTTGGGGAATTCACGCGTCTTGCGCTTGAAATATTTTATTAGTTTTGTTCTGTCACCTTGTTCTTTCAACTTGTCTATATGTGCGCTTATTCTTTTGAATTGCGCATCTGTGGTGTCACCGTCAAACCCATCGATAATATCTTCCGGCGTTACTCGTGAGTAGTTAAGTTCACGAATGTAGTCTTCAATTTCCTTCTTAGTGAAATCGCTTTTAAGTCCTCTCACTCTGCCGTCAAGGTGCTTGTAGGCGTATTTTTTCGCCTTTTCTACATACCCTAAACAATAACAGCAAATCGCTTTATAAAAAAGGGCGTCATTTTTCAGACTTTTTATTTTCCTTGAATTTATATTATAATCATAAAAAATATTGTCTTCTATGTTCATGTTAACAATGTGATTCCAACAGACTATAGATTCTTTGGCCTTATAGGTACCCAATAGAATTTTCCCCTTATAATATATAACAAGAGGGAATAACGGCATAATAGCCTCGGCCTTTTGAATACAACTGAGTGCTTCATCATATTTCCTCTGAAAAAGCAGTGCCCCTGCCAGTTGCGAAAGGCAATAGATGTCCATAGGGTGTTTTGCCAGCAACTTGCGCAACACCTTTTCCGCCTTTTTGTCTTCGCCAAGGCTTGACAGGTCTTCTATCTTTTTTACAAAATCTTTCATTCTCTTAATTTTTACGTTTGTTCGGATTATTTGGGGATTATTGTTTACAAGCAACAAAGTTAGCAATATTTTTCGTCTTGTAGGTGCGTTAAACAGTTTTTTACCTCGCCAGTGTATCAGCCCAAAACTTCCATTAAGGCGTTTGCCCATTTCCTGATACCGCCATCGTTTCTCTTTGTGACTCCTACAGTTACGCTGAACCACTCACAACTTTGGGACGGAATATAGAAAATAGGATTAGGGGTACCTCCAAAAGTGAAGATATTCAATGTTTTATTCTTTCGTCTGAATAAGATTCTTTATCTTTGTGGTCAATAATTGACAATTCTATTAAAGAAGTCTATTGGTTTAATCTAACCTCTGAGCAATAACATTGGAAGATAATACCAAACAGCCTTTAGCGGCTAATGCTTCATTGTATAATGGGCAGCCAACTGACACAGGCTCATCGTGTCCAAGTGCAAGACTTACCTCTTGTACGCCCTCCATCTCAAAGGACAAAGGTGGGGTGTCGGTAGAGAATGTGTCATCCGAAAACATACAATGGTTTGTTCTGCGAGTTTCATATGGACGTATTATCAAAGCTAAAGAATTTGTAGTAGCTAAAGGCTTGGAATACTATGTTCCTTTGCGATATAAAGAAGTAAGGAAGCAAGGAAAGAAGCGAATCATAACAGAGCCTCTTCTCTCCTCATTTCTCTTTGTTCATGCTACAGCAGAACAAGTTGAAACATTGCTCTATGAAATCAAAGTGAGTACTAATGAAAGCAGAAATCTACTAAATTATTACTTCGACCACACCTCCCAACGTCAAGACAATCCCGACCGTAATCCTCCACTTACCATCTGTGATGAAGCGATGAATAACTTCATCAGACTAACATCTATCAAGAGCCCTCACATAATCCCTGTAACTTCCGATAATATCCAGTTCAAACTGGGTGAAAATGTTATTGTGACTGAAGGTGAATTCACGGGGATTCATGGTAGAGTGGCACGTTTGGCGGGACAACAGAGGGTTATAGTGGAATTGTTTGATGGCTGTTTGGTGGCTACGGCGTATGTGCCGAAGGAGGCGATGAAACTGTATAATGAAATTTAAATTACAACAACGTTTATGGCTAACAAGACAAAGAATGTATTAAGTCTCGACTCAAAAGACGCAATGGATTTTTTCTTGAAGTCCGAACAATACCATGAATTTGAACTCCCTGAGTATTTTATATTCGATAAACTTCTTCAAAATGTAAAAAACGCTATTGGTGATATACCCTATGAAGAATGTATACAGGACGAGACATCACCAGAGAATCTTTCTGATGTTAATTTAGATATATTACTCAATAAAGACGGGCGCTATGCAGTTCGTCCGATTATCCTGGCTAATCCTTTTCTATACTATTTTCTTGTTAGAGAGATATGCAACGAGCAGTCTTGGACTTTGATAAAAAAGCTCTTCGAGAAATTTCAGGTACCACATATTACATCATGTGCTTTACCCGTTATACCAAAGGAAAAAGAACCTTTTCATAAATCCACTACCATAATAAATTGGTGGAGTTCTATGGAACAACGGAGTATAGAACTCTCTTTGGAGTATCGTTATATGTTCGTTACAGACATCACAAACTGTTACGGCTCGGTAAACCCACAAGCATTTGATTGGGCTTTCTCATTCAAAGGTACAGAGCACGAACATAAAACAGAGTATCCTATTTCCAAGAACATCCAAAAGTATCTTCGTGCCTTCCAACAAGGGCGCAACATTGGGATTCCGCAGGGGAGTGCCATATTTGACTTTATTGGCGAAATTATGCTAGGCTATTCTGACCTATTACTCCATGAAGCAATACAAAGAGAAGGTATCACCGCTTCATACGAAATAATTCGTTATCGTGACGACTACCGTATTTTCTGTAACGACAAAGATGAACTTGAAAAGATTTCATATATTCTTCAACACGTGCTGGAGAGTTTGAACTTCCGCATGAATAGCAAGAAGACCAAGATTAGCGACAGTATAGTTACCGATGCCGTCAAGCCCGACAAACTTGCCTATATCTACAACACACCTATTTTTAATAAGAAAGGTTGTGACTTTGATAGTTTTGAGAAACACCTGCTCTACATACTTCTGTTTGCTCGGCAATATCCCGATAGTGGTTCTATAAAAACTATGCTCTCGGACATAGACAAAAGAATCGAAGATTGGCTCAAGCCTTATGAAGAAGAGGTTACCACCATACCTATTCTTGAAGGAGGTAAACCAAAGACCGAAAAAGTAATGAAGCAACGCAGACTTATAGGAGGCAGCATCCGAGCCATGTCAGCGGTCTGTGCACAAATAGCCTTAGAGAATGTCTGCTGTTGCCATTACGCCCTGCGAGTATTTAGCCGAATGGTGGACTCCTTGAAAGATGAAAAGGAAAAAAGCGCTATCATCAGTCTCGTTTATTCAAAGCTCTGCAATCAACCAAACTCCGACTACAACCAGCTCTGGCTACAGAACATGACGTATCAACGAGACAAAAAGAAAGGCACATCACCGTATAAAGTGCGGCTGTGCCGTGTGGTAGCAGGGGACAAAAATGTGGAATTGTGGAATAATGAGTGGGTGAAGCCTCAATTCTTGTCAGACTTGCATACGAATGGAATTATCGATGAAAAGACCTTGAAGAAGGTTACACCGGTGATTACGTTTAGGGAGAGAAGAGCTTATGATAACCAGTTTTATCTGCCGACAGAAGAAAAAATTAGAGAATCTGAGACAATAGCCACTTTTTAGATAGGCTTATAAGAAGAAATCAGCATGAGGATTATTCATAATTAGAATAAAACACAAATAAGAATGGCAACTTGGAAGCATACAGATATAAGCATAAATGGGCGGCTTGTCAAAGCACAAGCTCCCATCATAGTATCAGCAAGTAGAAGTACCGACATACCAGCATTTTATACGGACTGGTTTTTCAAGCGGCTTGAAATTGGTTATTCGGCATGGACTAACCCATTTAATGGCGTTAAATCCTACGTTTCCTATGACAAGACACGTTTCATCGTGTTTTGGTCTAAAAATCCAAGACCACTCCTTGATTACCTTAACATTCTTGAAGAGCGTAATATTAAGTGCTACATACAATATACCCTTAATGATTATGAGGCGGAAAATATGGAGAAAGTTCCATCTTTAGAAACGCGCATAGAAACGTTCAAACTATTAGTGAATAGATTAGGAAAAGGGGCTGTTGTTTGGAGATTTGACCCAATGATTCTAACAGATGACATAACCATCGAAGACTTGCTATGCAAGGTAAGGAACATTGGAGATCAACTCAAAGGATACACCGAAAAGTTGGTGTTCAGTTTTGCCGATATATTTCTTTACAAAAAGGTAAAAGCTAATTTGGAAAAAGATGGAATTCCTTACCATGAATGGATGACAGAACAAATGGAAGAGTTTGCAGAGAAATTATCTATCATGAATAAAGAACGAGGATGGAATTACTCGCTTGCTACCTGCGGTGAAAAGATAGATATTCATAAATACGGTATTGAGCACAATCGCTGTATTGATGGTGATTTGATAGCTCGTCTTGCATGGGAGGATAAGAAGCTGATGGACTTTATGAAGATAAAGGTGGAAGACATTCCAGCACCATCATTGTTCGGAGAACCAGAATTGCCCAATGGAGCAATTCCATTGCCAAACAATCACTATTTTATCAGCAATCATAAAAAAGACGCAGGACAACGACAATATTGTCAATGCATGGCAGCAAAGGACATAGGAGAATATAACACATGTCCACATTTGTGTGCATATTGCTATGCGAATGCTACAAAACAACAGGCTCTCAATAATTGGCGATGGCATCAAAATAATCCGAATTCTGAAACTATAACAGGAAGATAGTTATGACATATTCTGAGCAAATAAATAAATGTCACAATATCGATGACATAATAAATGTTTGTCATAAGGCAATACCGCAACAATACAAAACGATGCCTTGGACACATCCAGAATTAAGTCGTGGCATAGCTTTGTTAGCATCTGAAGATGCACTCAATTGTTATATGTCTGCGTATGGAGATATGCATGCGACCAAGTGTCGTGCCGCTATGATGAATTTCCCATTTCATCAACTCCAAGGAAATATCGAAATTGTAGATTGGGGATGTGGACAAGGAATAGGTTCGGCTACAATAATTGAAATTCTTCAACAGCGTGATTTGCTCCGTTGGTTACGTAAGATTACATTAATTGAACCATCAGAGAGTGCCTTAATTCGTGCAATTCTAAATGTAAAACAATTAACCCATAATATTGTAGAGATAGACCCCAAGAATAAGTATCTTCCTTCAACAGGAATTAGCGAAGAAAATACATTATCTCCGATTGGTTATAAATATTCCAATGTCATTCATGTCTTTTCTAATATCTTAGATGTGCAAACAATTAATTTGGGCAATGTAGCTCGTATGGTAGCTTCAGCACATGGAAAACATTTTATTCTATGTGTTGGTCCCAAAAATAGTGCTGCATATAGAATTGAGAGGTTTTGCTCGGTATTTGGTAATCAAGAATATTTTAGCAAAATAGATAGTGTGTGTTATGGCAGAACTAAACGAACAGCTCATTCGTTTACTTGTATGTCAAGATGTTTTTGTTATAATGGCGCACCTGTTGATTTAAGTCGTTTGTCTTTAATACCCGAAAATCAAGAAGAAGTCTATAATGAATATGATCTTAGACTGCAAATTCAGAATAAAGTTCTTTCTTCACAAATGGCAAGAGTTGCATGGAGGTTAAGAAATATTTTGTCATTTGATGATATTATGTATATAGATGCTGTTGTTAATGAAGTTGCAGTGGATTTTATCATAATACGTCCAAATAAAGGAATTCTGCTCATTAATATGTTTGAGAAGAATTTGGACAGTTGCTTACTTCCTCAGGATAAGAAAGAAATTATAGCAGATGGTTGTAATTATCAGAATCCTATTGACCTCATAAGCCTTTGTCAAACTAATATTAAGGATGGTATCGAAGAATTACTGGTTGGCACTATAGAGGACAAACGTAACTTTAGTCTAATAAAAAAGATTGTCATTTTCTCAGAAAATTCTATTGAAGATGTAAAAAAATTCTTTGGTTATGATACAAACGTAATAAATTATACTTATATTTTTGGAAAAGAATTTATTGAGAATAGAGAAGTATCGTTACACCTATATAAGACTATCGGCTTTCTCTTTGATAACAAAATATTTGATGATGTTGTTAAGCGAAAATTGGCAAATATAATTTCTCCTTCTTGGCATTCTTATCAAGAAGGGCGTGTGGGAGTACAACCTATTGGGGTGCAAAGAAAATTGTCGGAAAGTAGCTTGATACAACAAAAAATCAGTGGCGTTGCGGGGGCGGGAAAGACACAAGTATTGGCATTTAGGGCCATAAATGCAATGAAACGTACTGGAGGTGATGTCCTTGTACTCACTTATAATATAACATTGGCAAATTATCTGAAATTTAGACTTTCTGAAATTCGAGAGGATTTTTCTTGGGAAAAATTAGATATTTATCCTTATCATCAGTTTTTTAGGATACGCGCAGCAGAATGTCATTTGCATGTTGAATTTAGTTCATATGAAGATGATAAATTCTTTGAAAAAACTGTAAGTCATAAAAAATATTCTGCTATATTCATTGATGAAGTGCAAGATTACACTACGGAATGGCTTCGTATTGTTATGCAAAATTTCCTTATAGACCCTAATGGAGAATTAGTGGTATTTGGAGATCCCAAGCAGAATGTTTACCATCGGCCTTTAGATAAAAATGGGGACATTCGTTTAGGTGTTATTGGAGGAGTATGGAACAGGCAATTGACAACAAGTCGTCGGTTTACTAATCCACGTTTGGCAAACCTTGCTATGGCATTCCAAAAACAATTTATGTCTAGTCAGCATGCAGATGAAATAGCCATAGACAATGTAAAGGAAACTTCCCTGAACTTTCAGATTTTGAATTATATTGATATGAGATCTAATTGTTCGTTAGATGCGTTGGTTGAAAATATAACCAACATCATTTCTAATGACAACAATGCAACAAGAGACTTTGTGGTACTTGCGTCAACAACAAAATTATTGCGCAATATAGACTTTCGTTATCGTCAGCTAACCCAAAAACAAACGGAGATAACTTTTGTGTCAACAGAGGTTCTTGATAGATTAAAGAAAATACACAATGTTATAGATGAAGGAACTGCCAACTGGAAATTCCACAGAGATTTTGAAGCACTAGAACGAACAAGAAAACGATTGTTCACGACAGACAAACGATGTTTGAAAATATCTACCATACAAAGTTTCAAAGGCTGGGATTTGCCTTCAGTTATAGTAGTATTAGAAAATGACTTCATATCAAAAGAAACAAATTTTGACCCTATGTCGCCTCAAGCAGTATATACAGCAATAACTCGTGCAAGAGAAAATATGTATATAATTAATATTGGTAACAATTCTTATCATGATTTTTTCTATAATCAATCATTATGAATAATTTTACAAAAATTGAAAAATATGCCATTGTCATTGTTCTGTTATGCATTATGAAAGCAGATGGAATTATTCATCCTAAAGAAGAGGAATTTATGAATGAAATATATAGCAACTTTGATATTACAATAAGCGACTTAGAAAATATTTCAAACATTGATGACATACAGGCAAATCATATTGTCCATAAAATGACCGATGAAAAGAAAGCGCAAATAATGCCTCTATTTGTAGGAATGGCAAAAGCAGATGGATTTATACACCCCAAAGAAATGGAAATTATAGATAGAATTTTTGCTTGACACACAAACTTCTTTGCTTAAAAATTGACAAAAGAACAGCATAAAAAATTTATTTATATTATGAAAAGTATTCTGCACATAATTGAAAGCAATAACCTTTTCGGATTAGCTGATAACCATAATATAGAAATTGTAGAATGTGTTTATGACAAGATAACACCTCTAACCAATGGTAAGTATATTGTCATCAAGGATAAAATGGCAGGAATTCTTGACAGCGAAGGAAAAATCCTTTTTTATCCTCAAGCCAAACGTATACATTATATCAAAGATATTGATATTTTTCACTGCAAAATCGATGAAAAATGGGTCTATTTTTCTTTTGTCAACCAAGATGTTTTTTATCTTTCTGTTGACAAATTAAGGTATGATGAAAAACTTCAGGTTATAAATGTCAGAAAAGATGGTGAGTTAAAGGTCTACAATTATAATTTTAGTCAAATTCAAACAGGTTATGAACAAATAGAACAAACAGAATTCAGACGAGGTAAAAGTAGATTCTATTTAGGTAAGAAAAATGGTATGTGGGGTATGTTCAGAATAAAAAGACAACCAAAGCATGAGCCAGAAATTATCTCCACACTTGAGCCTATTTACTATAATTCAGAAGAAGCTTTACTTGCCTTTAAAAATTCAAAACACAATACAGTTCGAAAGCATAAGAGAACGAAAAATGCCACAACAGAAGAAAGCAAAGAGAATATCAATTAAAATTAAACATATATGAACATAGCAAACCAAATACGTCTAAAACTCCAACTAAAAGAAAATTCAGAGGTGGAATATAAGTCAGCTGCTGGCGGTTTCCCTAAAACTGAATTTTGGCGTTCATTCTCAGCCTTGGCCAATACCAATGGCGGAACGATTGTGTTGGGAGTGAAAGAAAAGAATCATAAATTCACACCCGATGGTCTTTCTGAAGAACTTGTCGCAAAATACAGAAAACAGTTTTGGGATGATGCACACAATAGGTCGTGTGTGAACATTCCATTGTTGGTAGAGAGTGACATCGAAGAAATAAAGACTGACGGAGGGCAATATCTACTTGCCTTTAGAATACCGCGTGCTCAATACAACTTGCGCCCAATACATCTTACGCTTACTCCATTTGGACATACCTATAAGCGGAGAGATGAAGGAGATTATCTTTGTACTGACGATGAGATAAAGCAGATGTATTCTGATGCCAACAACATGAAAGCATCTGCTGACTCTCGAATTTTACGAGGTTACTCCATCAATGATATTGATATGCCGACTCTACACCAGTATCGTCGTGCATACGATATTAAACATGAAAACCATCCTTGGACAGAGGTTGATGATAAGCAATTTTTGGAAAACATAGGAGCCTATCGCAAGGACAGAGCTACGTCTATAGAAGGATTTACGGTTGCAGGAATGCTTATGTTTGGAAAGACCAATAGCATTACCGACCCAGAGTGTTGTCAAGAATTCTTTCCTGACTATCGTGAGCATTTGAGTGACGACCCTCAAATACGTTGGACAAATCGTATATACCCCGATGGAACATGGGAAGCCAACCTTTATCAGTTCTTCACTCGTGTTTTGCCCTTATTGCAGCACGCTTTGCCTGTACCCTTCAGTCTTGACAATAATCAGATAAGGAATAATACCACTACAGCTCATGTGGCTCTGCGTGAAGCTTTAGCCAACAGTTTGATTCATGCTGCATATACTGTGAAAGGTAATATTGTTATAGACAGATATTTCGACCGTATTGTCTTATCAAATCCTGGTACAATGCTTATCAGTATGGAAGAATACTACGAAGGAGGACACAGCGTGTGCAGAAACCCTATCATCCAAAAAATGTTTGTATTCTTGGGTATTGGTGAGAAAGGTGGTTCTGGTGCCGATGTTATTGCAAAAGGATGGAAGGACAATGGTTGGAGTACACCTACGGTTGAGGAAAAGAGTAACCCTGATAGAATCGAGACATATCTTAAACTGGGAAACAATACTAATATAACTACGGAAACTTCCGCGACTACTACGGAAACCACTACGGAAACTTTCGCGACTACTACGGAAACTCCTGCCGATACTACGGAAACTATTATTAAAATAATCAGTAATAATCCTAAGGTCACTGCAAAAGAGATTGCAGCCGTATGTGGCATAACTGAAGATGGGGTTGCTTATCATATAAAGAAATTGAAGCAACGTGGTCGGATTATTCGTATCGGAGGCTCACGTAATGGAGGCGAATGGAGGGTTGTTGAGTAACACTTTCCACTGATTTAACTCAATAAGTACAGAAAATATGCTATTAGGAAACAAGATAAGGTCTCTTAGAGACGAACAAGGGGTATTGCAGCGACAAGTGGCTGCATACTTAGAAATAGACACACCCATGTTTAGCAAGATTGAACGTGGGGATAGGCGAGCAAAGCGAAGCCAAGTAATTCAAATGGCAACATACTTTAAAGTGGATGAAAAGGAAATGCTCACCCTTTGGCTTGCCGACAAGGTGTTGGACGCGTTGGAGGGTGAAGATGAATTGAAACTTACTGCTATTGAAACTGCAAAACGGGTGTTGATGGATGATTATCGCTGATTTGCAGTAAGCAAGAACTCGTCTGTTGTTTTGCAAGCTTTTGCTTAGGCAAGTGGCAAAACCGAGCGGAAATCTTACGAACCCTAAACTGCATAAATATTCAAAACTGCATAAATATGCAAAACGGGGAGAAATTGGTGATTAAGGTTTGTTAACTAAAGAAGACCTCAAAAAGTAATAATCTGTAAGCAAAGTGAGGGTGATTGCTTACAGTTTTCAAAGTTGATACTTCTCATTTGAGAAAGCATGGGTTTCAGGCTGCGAAAGCATGGGTTTTAGGCTGTAATATGCGGCATTTTACAGCGTGAAACCCATGCTTTCAGACTGTAATTTGCCGCATATCTCAGCGTGATATCATTTTGCATAAATATACGCAAAAACTGTATGTTTATGCATGTTGCAGATGTCGCATTTCGTGGCCGCCCCACATGGCATCGTTAACATACTCGAAGCCTATTGAGCGGTACAGACGTTCGGCCTTGGGGTTGCCTTTATCTACGAGCAAGCCAGCAGGCAATCCTGCCTCCTGACTTCGTCATCGTGTCACCCAAAATTCTTCATCAAAGAGTTTGGCGATTT
>ERZ1026852.165-NODE-165-length-46585-cov-66.068429_pt1 | contig 46585 bp, 48 predicted proteins | sample MGYA00380156_ERZ1026852 | MGnify/ENA primary metagenome ERZ1026852 (study PRJEB33269, sample SAMEA4719792) | human gut metagenome | biome: human-associated habitat; feature: organic feature; material: feces | place: Cameroon | collected 2013-10 ...
TGCCACTGTATCGTCAGAGTGAAATCTTTGCCCGCCAGGGTGTCGAACTGAGCCGGGCCTTACTCTCCAACTGGGTTGACGCGTGCTGCCAGTTAATGACACCGGTGAATGATGCCCTGTACCGTTATGTAATGAACACCCGCAAGGTTCACACTGATGACACACCGGTAAAGGTACTGGCACCGGGTCAGAAAAAGGCGAAAACAGGGCGTATCTGGACGTATGTCCGGGATGATCGCAATGTGGGTTCGTCACCTCCTCCAGCGGTCTGGTTCGCGTACTCGCCGAACCGGCAGGGGAAACACCCGGAGCAACACCTCCGCCCCTTCCGGGGTATCCTGCAGGCGGATGCGTTCACAGGTTACGACAGGTTGTTCAGTGCAGAACGTGAAGGTGGTGCACTGACAGAAGTTGTGTGCTGGGCCCATGCCCGGCGAAAAATCCACGATGTATACATCAGCAGCAAAAGTGCGACGGCAGAAGAAGCCCTGAAGCGAATCAGTGAACTGTACGCCATCGAGGATGAAATACGGGGATTACCGGAGTCAGAGCGTCTTGCCGTCAGGCAGCAGCGAAGCAAAGTGTTACTGACGTCGCTGCATGAATGGATGGTGGAGAAGAATGGTACGCTGTCGAAAAAATCCAGACTGGGCGAAGCGTTCAGCTATGTACTGAATCAGTGGGATGCCCTCTGTTATTACAGTGATGACGGTCTGGCGGAGGCGGATAATAATGCTGCGGAAAGAGCGCTTCGTGCAGTCTGTCTCGGAAAGAAAAACTTTATGTTCTTTGGCAGCGATCACGGCGGCGAGCGTGGAGCACTGTTGTACGGGCTGATCGGCACCTGCCGTCTGAACGGTATCGATCCGGAAGCGTATCTGCGCCATATCCTGAGCGTACTGCCGGAATGGCCTTCCAACCGAGTTGATGAACTCCTGCCATGGAACGTAGTACTCACCAATAAATAAGCGTCAATACGGTGCTCCGTTGACGCTTACTACCATGCTTGGATACCTGCATGAAAATCTCCACCCAGGTAAAGCAAAAACTGCTTAATACTCCAGAAGCTGTCAAAGGGTATGAAGATGCCGACAAAGAAGTGGAGATATGAGGCGCTTACAAATCACAGGAACTGTACCTGTGCTGTACTGAAACCCAACTCTTTCGGAGTCGGGTTTCAGATTAACTGGCAACAGTATTATCTGATATAGAGACTGAATACTGTTTCATCCAGTTCATTATTTTTTTCATCAAGAATGATCAGTTTCATATGGTGAAGTCCATGATACCTTGTCGATTCACTGACATCCGCATGCCAGGCACCATTATAATACTGCATTTCTTTGATACGGGTGACCGGCGAAGTTGCGTTATGTGCTCGGGCATCGGGGCCGGTGTTTTGCTTGACGGATTTAACAGTCAGGCGGCTTTGTAGTGATCCGGTGTAGGTAATATGAAATGTCAGAGACATTCCTTTATCCAGACTTTCGGAGCAGGGGCAAGAATATTGGTTGTAGACATCACCACGTTCTGCTGTCAGGCTAACGCAGATATTACTGTTATTGAGGCCATAGGGCAGGAACTTGAAATATGCCTTGTTATCTAGAACATATTGTTTGTAATTTATTTGTTGTCCTTTGACCCGGTAATTGGGGCGGACATAGGGATAGGGGCGTCTGAATTCATTACCGTTTTCATCTTTAATATAACGGAAGGGAACGGACAGATATTCATCACCTAAGCCAAGAAGCTCCTTCATATTTTCACCAATCATAATATTATCAGTTTCGGCAGCTTGTTGCAGTTTTGCGGCAACGTCCACATTATAAGAGGTTGCAGTGACTTCAAATGCTCCGGAGACGCCATAATTTCCCCAGACGATCTCTTTCTTTTTTGCATAGTCGATGCCTATTCTGACACCGATGGGATGCTCGGCTTTGGCATCCCCCAGCACAGGCCTGACAACCTGTTCCATAAATTCCAGTATATAAATACCAGCATTTATGGCGTCGATAGCACTATCAATTTCTCTGCCAGACTGTGCTTTTTCGTCGCTACGAAAGAAAGCCATTACAGCATCTCCCATAATACGATGGACATGCCCGTCAAATGCTTGAATAATCTCGATTACGTATTTTATTACCGTATTTTTGATATTGAATACCGTTCTTGGATCATGGGTTTTTCCAAGTTTTGTTGAGCCAGCAATATCAAAAAACATAGTAATGGTATAACCATCGCTCAGGTTATGAGTATTTTTCAGATGGGAGAAATCAGGATGGCAACCAATAGTTTCATTTACTTTACCATATTTCCCAAATATTTGTCTAATTTCTCGTTTTACGTCATTAATAAGAACCGGCATTTCATCCGGAGCTGTGGATTCATGGGCGAGGGCAATGTATCCTTCACGCATACTCTCGTTGAGAATTCGGTTCTGTGTGCCGGCATATACTGACGATTTCCGTAAATCGCTTTTCATCAGTTCGCGATTTACATCCAATATGGCTTTGCCAAAAAGATCCTTGAAATCATTTCTCATAGAATTACCTAAACAAATAGCAGGATAAGGAGACAGATAAATAATGGAACCAGTGATAACAGGACAAAATAAATAGCTTTCCGGTGCATTTCATACTTCTTCACCAGACCAGCGGATAAATTGTACTGTAATGAAATCATGGACTCTGCAACTTTTTCCTTGTCCATGGACATAATATTCTGTGTATAAGTAATTTCATCAGGGTAATGATGGATGATATCGATGAAGGAGAAAATGTTATTTTTAGCGCTGGGGCGTGTATAAGGCATAACTGATTTACCTGCGTGGTAAAATCCGATGATTAGCATTACAGCATTTATCAGAAGCAGTATTTTAAAAATAATGATCAGTTCAGGGTAGTTTCGCTCATTAAGATAATGAATGGCGTTACCTGCATGCGCACCAACAAAAGCAATAAGAGCCGTAATAAAGGTAATGATGATTGTTGATTTTGTATTGGCATAATTCAGATAACTGTCCGTGCGGGTAATCATTTTGTGCAGCAGATCGTTGTTATCGACGGTGTTCTCATCAGGTTTCATAATGGGATCTCAGAGTTGTAACGTTGGGGGATTATAACAGAAGAGTGACAGCAGTTTTTGCAGGCCGTCAGTATTCTGACACTTCCTGTCCTGAGACGGGAGCTGCGCTGTGCAATCCTGTATTTATATCTCCGAGGTATATATAAAAGTTTTTATATCACTGACAGTAATAATGATTTTTAGACATAAATCATAATGTATTATTGCTGTTGTTACATTAATTGCTCTTTCCCATCTGAAGATCCTGTTTCTGGTTTAATCGGAAAATTGAAAAAGCCGCAAAGCGGCTTTTTCTGCATGTTCTGCATGCCTGAGGAAATCAGGTTTTACTGAGCCATGAGCCGTAAACTTCCCTGCGCCGCTCAAAGGCCTCCCGCCCGCCCTCCATCACAGAAATGATATGTTGTTGTACTGGCGGGGCATCCACACCGCCAGCGGATGTCTGGATCTTTCCGCCCGCATATTTACAGGTACAGACATTCTCTGCATCTCCCAGCACCGGTATGTTGGCATTATGAGTGGCAAAGATAAACTGGGTACGGGGTTTCATTGTCCGGATGATTTTAATCACGTCGTCATAAATAGTCTGATTGTCCAGGTCATCTTCGGGCTGATCGATGATCACCACATCATTATCCTGCTGATTCAGAACAAACAGCATTAAAGCGGAGGCGCGCTGACCCAGCGAATGTTGTTCCAGGGGCTTGCCCCGGAATTCAATGGTGTAGGTATTCGGGATCTGCCAGACAATCAGCGATTCTATCTGTTGTTCCAGATACACGCTGAATGTCTCTGCAGAACCGCTGATAATCCCCGGCAGTTTATCCCTGTTCAGCCAGAGCTCGCCAAAATCTCTGAAGCTGTCAGCCACGGTCTGGTAAGTGCTTTCCCGCAGCCGGCTGCCGGTGAAGGCCTCTTTCAGAACGGCCTGCATGGCCTTTTTGTCGTTTGCAAAGGATGGCACGATCTTCAGAGGCGAATCGGCCTGGCTGATGCCGGTCAGCACGGCTTCAATTTCCTGATACTCTTCCACCCACAGTTCATGCAATCGGCTCAGCGCTTCTGTCAGATTTTTCTCCAGTAACGCCTGACTGCTTTCAGCCCGGGTCAGCTCGGCAATTTTCTGTTGCGCAAGTTCCAGCCCGGCCTTCAGCTTCAGAAAGTCAGCCGGATCGGCTTTTTCCACGCCTGCCTGCCGTAGCTCTTCAGCTAGGCCACGCTCTATTTCGGCAAATTCTTCCGTCAGCGCCAGCTTTTTCTCCAGAAAAGCCTGCTGCTTTGTATCGAGTTCTGTGAGAAGCTGGCGGGCGCCGTCCACAATCGTGCTCAGGGAGTTGAGATGAGCGGTAAAGCGGTCATATCCCTCACGATAATCATCAATATCCGCTTGGTTATGGGGGGACTCATGTTTCTGATCCTGCTTCAGCTCATCGAGTGTTTCCCTGATCACGTCCTGCATACTGTCCAGCGCCCGAGTTGCTCGTGCAGTAGTACTGCTGAGGTAGCGCTCATCCCGTCCGAAGGTGGTCTGACGCGCCAGTTTTTCTTCCATACCGTGCTGGGCATAAAAGCGCAGGCGGAACTGCGCATCCTTCTCTTTCGCCTGCCATTCACCGAGTGTTTCTCCTGATGTTTTCAGACGACGATACTCGCGTAACTTGTCAAGGACGACCTCTTCCTGCTGGCGGATTTTGTTTCGCACGGCAGCCAGGCGTTCTCCAACCAGTTTTTCAATCAGGTCGTGTTCAAATCCGGCCCCGGTATTGGACAGATCTTTCTGGCCAAAATACACCGGCTTGTGCAGCACCGTTTCCCTCAGCGTCACCCCGTGCTGGACCTGTCCGTCAAAAATGATCTGCGGCTCCTGACCGAAGATACGGACTATCTGATAGGGCCGCCCGTGACGGCATACGGCCTCAACGGTAATCTTCCCCCCGCTTTTGAGTAAATTACTGACCAGATTTTCTTTGTAATCGCGGTCAGAAGCCTTCTCGCCAAACGGAATGTCCAGGGCATACCGGAGCCCTTCAAGGATGGAGGATTTGCCGCTGCCACGGATTCCTATCAGGGTGTTCAGCTCCGGAGATAATTTCACCACGGTTCCGCCAAGCGAACCGGCTCCCTCGAATGCTATCTGGCGGATATGGCTGTGCCTCAGTGCTGGTTTCTCCCTGCTGACGCGGTGCGGGAAATCCTGTAGCGCAAAGCGGACAGCCTCAAAACTGTAATCCCCCAGTTTCAGATAGCTGGCGACTTTTCTGGCACCAATGTGATCCAGCGTTTTGGCATCGCATCCCTGGACTTCGGCAGGGTAGCGTTCACCGAGCACGTCCTTAATTTTGACCCGCAGGTCGTGGGTCATCACCTTCTGAAATCCCGTTACGCGCCGGCGGATAAGCTCGTTATCAAAAAGCTCTCTGATCCTGCCAGGGCTCAGCCCGCCCCATAATCCGTTAGGGGCCTCCACGTGGGCAAACACAATAAAGTAATCCCGTTCGTACCGGTCAAGGCGCTGGATAGTCTGTGTTATATTTTCTGTTGAACGGGCATTTTCGTTCTCAAAATTATCAATGCCCGCAAACGTGGAAGTCAGGAAACTTTCAATATGGTTTGTCTGCTGCGGATTGATAAACCATTCATCAGCAAACACTACTAGTGTGTGTACACCGGCCTGGCCATCATTAACGGATAGCTCCACGCCGGGAAGCAGTTCTATGCCTTCATGGCGCGCAGCTTTGCGCAGTGCCTTAAACTCACCGGGATCGAATTTATTGTGATTGGTGATCACGCCGACGCCCACTTCAGCCGCTTTCAGGGCACTGACGTAGTCGCGAATATATCTGTCGGATTCACCGGCATAGCGAAATTCTTTATCTGCACGGGTATGAAGATGAAAATCTACCTTGACCCAGCAGGAGCCATTCTCAAATACAGGATACATTCCTTGATACCTTTATTCAGTTGCTGATAAATGCCCGAAGGCTTTGAATAATTTTATTCATATTAAGGTGATTTCGTTCCGGCTTCATTTTATTTCCGTCAAGGGTTAATCAATATTTGATCTGAACCCGAAGCACATGTAACGGTTACGCATGAGAGGTGGGCTTTCTTTCCGGTGTGCTGATTGCAGCAACAGAGTGTGATGATTGTTGCCTATCATGCAATGTTGAAATAAAAGCAATAATAATTGGTAATTATTGCTTTATTTGTATTAGTTTCTTTCACTTCTCGCAGAGATCCGAAAACTCCTGGTTCAGGATCTTCCTCTCCCGCCGCACAGCGCCATCTCCCGTCAGCACAACATGTAGTGCTGAATTCAGCTATTAATGACACTATATGTTGTGTCATCTCCCTGACCTGTGATGCGCCGCGCAGGGGCGGAAAACAGCGATATGATGATTTCCTCAGCGTGGTATACTTCCGGAAAGTTGTGATATTCAGGAAAGTCGGATCTGACGGAAACGGCTCTCCGGTAATTTAACGGCGTGGTTATATGGATGCTTGTTATCATGGTGATGATGATAACGGCATGATGTTATCAGACGGCGTGACGGTAAGGGCAGGATATGTTTTGTTGAACCGCCATCGGTGATGGCCGTTCAGCAAAACGCTTGGCAGGAGTGCCACCCCTGCACCCCGGACGATGACAACGGACGGACGTGATATCCTGCCCCATCGACGGGACAGGATATGTTTTGTAGCACCGCCACCGATGCCGGCTGTACTACAAAATGCTTGGTCAGGGCACAGCCCCGACACCTCAGACGAACGAGGACGGAAAAACAGCCATAAGGCTAATGTACGCATACATTAGCTTTAATCATCTTGCCACAACCACACACAAATCCCCAACGCTGGCTGTGAGAACACGTTAATGCTAATGTATGCGTACATTAGCATTAACAAGGGTGTGAAACATGAGAGATAAAACCAGAAAAGCCATGAGTATGTTTCTCGATGGCAGGAGTTACACCGCTGAAAATCTTGAAAGGGATTTCCTTTCCGAACTGAGCCGATACAGCGATGACCGCTGGGAGGCCCCGCAACGTGGTGCGCGTCTGGCGGCAGCGGTGAAGCGTTACAAAACCTCGGAAATGCTGCACTTTATTTTTGCCACCGTAGCATGTGACCCTGACCCGGATTTAACGCCACTGACCGTTAAACGGTTGTGCAATGCGTTGTTTGGCAGAACGGGGAGCCAGTGGCTGATTGTGGAATTATTCGGGGATAAGGGGCGGCAGCACCGCAGCGACGACAGTGCCCCGGAGGCCGTGGAAAAAATGGCTGCCAGATATCGTTATGCGGCAGGGCGGCACTGGGCGGCAACTCTGAACGAAATTGAACGGGTAAAGCGTCTGTATCAGGAGAGAATCAGGGCATCCAGAAGAACACTGCGCAGTTAAGGCTAGTGTACACGTACATTAGCCTTAACCCTCCGGGCGCACACAAATCCACCGGATTACACAGGGGCACACAGGAATACACATGTTTCCACCCGTTCGGTGGTTCAGTTCCCCGCCATAAACACCAGTGAACGCCGGGCCCCAGGACATGTAAAGCAGGCCCACCGTGTGACCACAGCGTACCGCCTTACATGCCGCTGACGTGGCATCCAGTAAAATCAGCAATCAACGTTACGGTTCTGGCGAGCCGATTACAATCCAAGTGCCATCATCAGTAAATATTTATATAATAATATCCTAAAATGTATGCATGGAGGCCATTGATAACAAACTAATCAAAAAGCATGTAAGATTTAGTTACACATGGATTGAAAAATAGGATGGATCTGATATAACAATAATTAATGCTTCGCCTAGCGGCTTCTAATGGAAAAATGTAAGGGAAGAAAATGAGAACAGTTCATCAACTACTTTGTCTTGCTAAATCTTGGAAAAATGGAGGTTTTTGTATTGCAGGAAAAAACAATAATAATCAATGGGTAAGAACAATAACAGCAAACCCTAGTAATAACGCCATATTCCGTCATGGAAATGCAATCCAACCCCTCGATTTTTTCCAAGCAACAACCATTAAGCACGCCCCTCAAGGACATCAAACAGAGAACTACATCATTGATGAAAGCGAGATCTTTACTGTGAATGGACATTGTGCCGCTGATGAATTAGATGATTATGTGGACACGCCTGCAACTCTATGGGGGACAGGAACAAGCAGTAACTATGGTATAAATGACAAAATCATCATTGGGCAGAGAGTAGTTAACAATTCACTCTATTTGATCAAACCTGATGATACGGTGATAATACAGATGCAGAACGAGTATGGTACTGATAAACTAAGGCTAAGATTTAGCTATAATTCTGATGAATACTTACTGACAACTACAGATATGGGAATACAAAATTATTTCAGAGAGGAAGATAATAAGTTGAATAATGGAGAGGAAAAAGAACTTAATGGTGTCTCCTATCTAACTATCAGTCTAGCCGAGCCACTTAATGGAAGCTTATATAAAGTAGTAGCCGGGATATTTTAAATGAAAAATGTCAAAATACATACAATTGGTTTTACAAAAAAAACAGCTGAGCATTTCTTTAATGCATTAAAGAAAAATGGCGTCATTCGCATAATAGACACAAGATTGAATAACCACTCACAGTTATCCGGTTTCGCAAAAGCAAAAGATCTTGAATTTTTATTAAAAAAGATATGTGATATAGATTATGTATACAGATCAGAATTAGCTCCAACAAAGAAAATCCTAGACGATTATAAAGATAAAAAAATAACCTGGGAACAGTATTCAATAGAATACTTAAATCTTATGGAACAGAGACTTATATCATCAAAACTGTCTAGTATCGATGTAGATAATGGATGCCTTCTTTGCAGCGAAGATAAGCCCCATCATTGCCACAGAAGGCTTTTGGCAGAGTATCTAAAACAACAATGGTCAAACCAAAAAACTAACATTAACCATATATTATGAGTGTACTTTTTTTAGAATATAGCAAAGAGTTCAATTGCTTTGGGAAATTCCAAAGAAAATTAAACTTTTTAACCAAAAATATAAACATATCAGAAATAATTTTCATCTCTGATGAAAGGGGTCTCATAAAAAATTTTGCAGAAGATAAGCACCTCAGCACTCGTGAGGTGAGTTCTGCGGAAGACGCTGAATATGCGATTATTTTTAGAGATAAACGTCAAGATATAGGCGATTTTAAACTAACTAAAAATGCTAAAGTAAAAGTTGTGCTTGTAAGTCTGACATTAGTTGTCAATAAAGATAAGGGCGATAAATTTGATGTATATATAGGTAGAGGCACTATATGGGGGAATCCATATCAAATAGGTGTAGACGGCGATAGAGATGAAGTAATAAGAAAATTTAAGTATGATTTTGACAAAGGATTTTTAAAACCCTTTGATAATATTGAAAAAAACGCTCTATCGCTTAAGGGAAAGATTATCGCTTGTCATTGCAAGCCGTATGCATGTCATGGGGATGTCATAGCCGATTATGTAAACTCTCTTGATGACGGTGAATGAGATTTGATACAGGTCTGATTCAGGCAAGTACTTTCCTGATGAATTTTGTAGCGTTAATGGAGAAAAAGAGCTGAAGACTCCACCTCTTTAAGTATATTATTATGTTGCTCAAATAATATATTATATTCATCCTTAAAGGGGTTCCGTGGGCATTATCTGCGATAACACCCGCTAAGCGATTTCTCCCTGACGGAAATCACTTGTTTTTCGTTCAGAGGCTGACTGGTGGAATATTCATCCCCCATCACGGTGTTTTCATATACGGAAAACACTGTCGGATAGTTGAATAGTACGACAAACTGACTTTTGACGTTTTCCGTACATTTCAGATTCAGTAACCCCGAATGTTTTGGTTAGGAATGGCTAACGCATTGAATTTCAATGAGCCAGATTTTGTTACCGTGTACTGTCGCAGAAATTCCCACGGAACCCCTGTAACAGCGGCCTCCTATAAACAGTCGCATAGCCTCTTTCGTTTCTCAACGTTCGTCACCCTAGTTAATGCTAATGTATGCGTACATTAGCATTAACTGCAAAATTGAACAAACCACACATCGGGCATTCGGTTAAACGAGCGTTCTGCCGAATGCCTTCAATATAGCCTATTTAGTATTTTCCGATTTTACCGCTGCAGGTTCATTTTTTCCGGCCAGCAATGCGGCTAACTGGTCGTTATGCAATTTCAGAGACTTAAGTTCGCCTGTCAAAGTCGCCTTTGCTTCCCGCGCATCTGTTGCATCTCTAAGTGCTTTATCCAGCGCTTTTTGCAGTTCTTTTTCGCTCCGGGCATGTTGCGCCTTAAGCTCCTTAACCTCCCCGGCGTACTGCTCCCTGACGCCCTGTAGGCCAGTCGCATGGCGCGTAGTGGCTTCGGCCAGTTTATTCTCGGCTGCATCAAGCCGCTTTTGCAGGTCTGCCTGTTGCTGCCGGTGCTGCTCTGCGGCCTCTTTTCCGGCCTTCTCTGACTCACCAAGCTGTTTCTCTGTCGCGGCCAGGCGTTCTCTCAGTTGAGCCAGTTCGACGGCCTGAGCCTGCTCTTTCCCCCGGCTGTGGTCCAGCGCAGCCAGTGTGGTGCTGTGCTCTTCTCGCAGGGTATCCAGTGTTTCTTCCAGATCGTCAACGGTTTGTGCGGCGTCGGCCAGCTCGCGCTCGGCCTGCGCCGTCTGTTCACCCGCCGCGCGGGTCACTTCGGCTACCCGCCGTTCGGCGGCTCTAACGGCCTTATCATTTAACTCGGTGGCTAACTGGCTGATACGTTCGGCCAGTGCTGACGATACGGCCTTAACCTCTTCGGCCACTTCAACAGGCAGCTCGGCCACCGGCTCAGTGGTGACTTCTGCCTGCGACGAGAGATATTCATCCCACACCTGCTTAAGTCGCCCGGGATTACCACCGCCCACGCGGTTACGCAGCGCGAACCCGGTAATATTCCGCCCTTCGGCCTGTAATGCCAGACCTGCCTCAATAATCTGCTGTGGTTCAAATGTAGCCGGACGCATAAACCTGCTCCTGTACTGGTGATTGTGCATTCATTATACACAACTAACAAACTAACAAACAAATAAACTAATAAAATGCGTGACACTGTAACGAAATTAGATTTTAGCGGCTAAAATTTTGTTATTTTGTTTAGCTAAAAAAGACATTACATTGGGGTTTGGGGAGCAATGGAACAGGGGGTCTAAGCCGGAATCCCAGAAAATTCCGTCAATAAAGCGAGTCACAGACAGCTTTGCATGACATTGAATAAGTGACGGGTTATGTGACGAATTCAGTGTCGAAATCGTTGTTTCTGTGAGTGTCACTCAATCGGTCGTTTATGTGACAACCCATGCCGTTACTGGTCGCGGAAAAATCTAGGTTTCCGGCTTGGAACCCCTGATTGCGACGATCAGACACTTCACCCACACAATCAAACCTTTTGCAGGGCGAGACAAACAAGAAAAGAGCTAGACGAAGGTCGCTCCGCTCCCTGTTTTCTGGTGTACCCACCACGGGGGCATTAGGTATGTATTGTCTGTATGTTTGATTTGTATACAAATACGCGCGAGAATCCATCGAAATATGTGATTTCACCTAAGAAAAGATGATGAACATACGTTATCCGGTACGGAAAGCCGATGGGCGAGACTACAAGAACTATGACGAGCTGCTGACCGACATCCGCAAAAACACCCACGGTTGGTGGTTACTTGGCGTAAATCGTTACTGGCACGGAGGTATTCATGTCGGGACGTCATCGTCCCCGGCCTCGGTGCTGAATCAGGAAACACCTGAAAAATCGGTGCCGCTCCAGTTCATGATGGACGGCGAAGTGGTGGCATGGCGGGTTAACCGCGATTACGCGGCTATCGAATGTTATCAGGAACGCCCCCTGCGCCAGTCCGGTACCTTTGTGCTGGTAAAATCAGTGTACAAGCCAGACGGGCAGGATGAATCATCCTGGCTGACGCTGTACCAGCTTTACATGCACATCGCGCCATTGTCAGAATTTCCGAAACGCCCGCTTTACCGGGTTACACAAAAAGGCCACGGTGTACGGATGCGTAAATATTCCCGCCATGATGACAGCCGTGAAATCGCGCCTGACGTACTGGCAAACAAACACGGCCACCCCAGAACACTGACGCAGGGTGACACGCTTGCCGTACTGCAACAAAAATCGTTTTTACAGGAACAGCAGCCGGAGCCGTTTGCTCTGGTGCAACGTCTTCAGGACGGTAAACCCGCCGGAGAACTTTTCTGGGTCTCGATGCGCCCGGAATATCTGGAACCTGATGGCCAATGTTACGTGTGTCTGCCTGACTGGATGCACAGTGCGCTGAATCACGGCGTGTTTGATGATGTGGTGGTGCCGCCTGTGCCATTGAAAGTGATGGTGAAAGCAGGAGATGCGGTCGGATTCCTCGGCGCTCAGGATCTGGCTGACGAAGATAACTATTCGCAAATTATTACCACAGACTATAAAGCCCATATCGAGCTACTGAGTCTCGATAAGCATGTGCCAGATGTGGTGGCAAACATGAAGGGGATTAAAACAGGCAAACAGTTCATTAAGCTGAAGCTGAAACGCCCGCTGTACCTGCGAAACGGGGAGGGCGAGGAAAGTACATTTGAACAAATAAGCGCCATTACCCGAGCTGATGCCGGAAAAATTATCCCACGTGATGCCACGTACCCGTTTACGGATAAAACCGGGGTCACATACTTTCAAATCCGTCCGCATACGTGGATACACCAGAACGATGTGGAGCAGCTCAGTCAGCACGATTTAGCGGGGCTAAATTTTCACTGTATTGAAGCTGAACACACAACTGATTTTACCCGCACGCTGGATGAACGCTGGCTCATTGATGCCCTGAAAAGCATCTGCTCGCACTTTGACGGTGAAAAAGGACCGCGGTTCGCGCAGGCAAAAATGTTTTATGACAGCCTGATTCACAACGCTGAAAACAGAAGACCGCCAAACCCGTATCCCGATAAATCTCTGGACCAGTACTTGTTTGGTGCGCTGCATACCAATCAGATGAACATCCCGGAATATGCGCGACGCCTGATAGTGAAACACGACAGCTGCTGGCACAGTACCCGCGATGATACACGCTGGTCATCGGTATGTAAGGCCAGGGATGAAAGCCCGGTTGTGAAGATGGCTAACGGGGGATTTCTGGATGCAACGCACTGGATGGATAAGGTGCCGCCGTTCTCCAGTCAGCGGTCTGTATGGCATTTTCATCCGCTTGAGTTTTTATATGTTATGTCCGGTGATGATGATATGGATATAAAATGGTTAACTGTACCTAAAGGTCAGCTAACATTTGATGCAGAGGGAAATGATAATAAAGACAGTCTTTATTTCAGTCGCCACATTCATTGGCCTGGCGGTGTTTCAGGGGTGACAATTGGTCGAGGATATGATCTAGGGCAGCAAAATGATCCATCATCAGATTTTGACTCTATTGAATTAAACCAACCGTTAAATAATTGGCTTGTAGAATCAAAGGGTCTTTCTGGTCAGGATGCTAAAAATCGTTATAAATCAGCAGATAACAGCATCCGTAGTTATGAGATAACGAGAAAACAGCAATATGATCTTTTTGTTATTACTTACAATAGGTTAGAAGCTGATGTAAAAAGAATATGTCAGAAAGTTGATACAATTAGGATGTATCATCCGAATCCAAACGCAACTCCAGAACAAGCATGGAATGATATCCCGGAAAAAATAAAAGAAGTGCTTGTAGATCTTAGATATCGTGGCGATTACACACCTCACGCTCGTTCTTTAATTCAGCGATACGCATATTCTGGTGATTTGTCTTTATTCGGCACGGTATTATCAAATAAAACTATGTGGCCAAATGTTCCACAAGATAGATTTTTAAGAAGAGTCAGGTTCTATGAAAATTAAACATATATTATTCGCTTTATTTACTTTATATTCTGCGGCAAGTTTTGCTGCATTTTCTGAAGAAGAAAATAACCAACTTGCGAGTATTAATCAAAAAAAATCAGAAGAAGTAAAAGCGGCATTAGAAAAACTGAATAAATCTGTTGATGCACAAATCAATAACAATAATGATCGTAAGCAGTTGATTTTAGATTTAAAAAAAACGTGGGGAGATATGATCGATAAAAAATGTCAATTGGAGACTATTGATTCAAAAGGAACCGATGCAGAAAAAGCCGAAGTGAGTGATTGTCTTGTAAGAAACTACCAAGAAGAAATGAAGTATTTCGATGCGATGCTCCCGTAAAGGGGGCGGTTTGGGAAACGGAATCTATGGTCACTCCCGTTTTTGCAACACCGATTTTGACGATAAGTGGGCTTGCTTGAATCTATCCGGTGTCTGAATGGGATTTTATTCCCGCGCCTCGATGAGTTCCGCGCCTGATGAACCTCAAGAAAATATACGGCTTCAATGAGCCTTTCCGTTTCACAGGTTCCTCAACAGGCCGGTGGGCCGTTCGTATCATCAATAATCAGTATCCGCAAAACCAGATGAGTGATTGTTTAAACTGATATAACTCTCACTATGCTTCGTAAGTTTGCTGCCGTGTTGTTAGTGCCCAGGCTATTCTGGCCAGCTTGTTTGCCAGAGCGCAAGTCACGACAAAGTTACTTTTCCGGCACAGTAACTCCCGGACCCAGTCGGCCAACCTGCCTGACTGGTGTTCCAGTTTTTGTATAAATACTCTGGCGCACTGAACCAGCAAGGTTCGTATCTTCTTGTTGCCTCGCTTGCTGATGCCCAACAATGTTGTCCGCCCCCCCGTGCTGTATTGTCGAGGTACCAACCCTGTTGCGGCGGCAAAGTCTCGGCTACTGGCATACTGCTTCCCGTCGCCAATCTCAGTTGAAATAGTACTTGCAGTTAGTGTTCCGACACAGGGAATACTCAGTAAACGCTGACCTACTTCATCTTCGTCCAGCTTTCGTTTCAACTGGGATTCCAGCTCTTTAATCTGCTCAACAAGATAGTGATAATGTTGTTGTAGTTTCAGTAATAACTGGCTGAGATAAAGAGGTAAATTATTGTCCTCAAGAATAGTGCTCAGCCGACTAATAACTGCAGAACCTCGTGGAACGCTGATACCAAATTCCAGCAAAAAAGCATGCATCTGATTAGTTGTTTTTACCTTATCCTGAACCAGGGATTCTCGAACACGATGCAGAGCCCGCATTGCCTGCTGAGATTCCGTTCGGGGTTGCACAAAACGCATTGATGGACGCGACGCTGCTTCACAGATAGCCTCGGCATCGACGAAATCATTTTTGTTGCTTTTAACGAATGGGCGGACAAATTGTGGTGATATCAGCTTTGGGAAATGTCCCAATTCTTCCAGCTTACGGGCCATAAAGTGAGAACCACCACAGGCTTCCATTGCGATGGTTGTAGCTGGGCTCCGTTTGGGAAACGGAGCCCTGTGATGACCCTGAACTCAACTATGCAAACCTGAAAGCCCTGCAAAAACAGCTGGATGAGATGTATGATCTTACCCACCAATAGTGGACACAGGACTAAGTGAGTAAACTCTCAACCAGAGGTGACTCATGACAAAACCAGTATCAATCAGCAAGAAGCCCCGTAAACAACATACGCCTGAATTTCGTAACGAAGCCCTGAAACTCGCTGAACGCATCGGTGTGGCCGCCGCAGCCCGTGAACTCAGCCTGTATGAATCTCAGCTTTATGCCTGGCGCAGTAAACAGCAGCAACAAATGAGTTCGTCAGAGCGCGAAAGCTAACTGGCCGCTGAAAATGTCCGCCTTAAACGACAACTGGCGGAGCAGACTGAGGAACTGGCCATCCTCCAAAAGGCCGCGACATACTTCGCGAAGCGCCTGAAATAATGAAGTATGTCTTCATCGAAAATCATCGGGCAGAGTTCAGCATCAAAGCGATGTGTCGTGTACTTCGGGTTGCCCGCAGCGGCTGGTATGTCTGGCTCAGGCGTCGTCACCAGATGAGCCTGCGCCAACAGTTTCGGCTCACCTGCGATGCCGCTGTCCATAAGGCATTCTTTGAGGCAAAGCAGCGATACGGTGCTCCCCGCCTTGCTGACGAACTGCCGGAGTTCAATATTAAAACCATTGCCGCCAGCCTGCGTCGTCAGGGGCTGCGGGCGAAAGCCAGCCGGAAGTTCAGCCCGGTCAGCTACAGTGCACATGGCCTGCCCGTATTGGAGAATCTGCTGGAGCAGGACTTCAGCGCCAGCGGCCCGAACCAGAAGTGGGCGGGTGACATCACGTACTTGCGTACCGATGAGGGCTGGTTGTATCTCGCAGTAGTCATCGACCAGTGGTCACGCGCCGTCATTGTCTGGTCGATGCCACCGCGAATGACAGCACAACTGGCCTGTGATGCACTGCAAATGGCGTTGTGGCGGAGAAGACGCCCGGAAAGCGTCATTGTTCATACGGACCGTGGTGGTCAATACTGTTCAGGGGATTATCAGGCGCTGCTGAAGCGACACAACCTGCGTGGCAGTATGAGTGCGAAAGGCTACTGTTATGACAATGCCTGTGTGGAAAGCTTCTTTCATTCGCTGAAGGTGGAATGTATCCACGGGGAACGCTTTAGCTGCCGGGAAATAATGCGGGCAACGGTGTTTAATTATATCGAGTGTGATTACAATCGCTGGCGCCGTCACAGTGCCTGTGGCGGTCTCAGCCCGGAACAATTTGAAAACCATAATCTCGCTTAGGGCCGTGTCCACATTACGTGGGTAGGATCAGTATACCTACATCCGTAATAATCAGATGATGATCCCAAACTACGGAGAAATGCGTCGGTATGGTGAGCCAGTTTCAACAGCGTTTGTAGAGTCAACAATCAACGAAGTGATCGCCCGACGAATGGCCAAAAAGCAGCATATGCAGTGGAGTAGAAAGGGGGCGCATTATTTGTTACAGACCAGAACTGCCGTCCTGAATAACGAACTACAGGACAAATTCGCCAGTTGGTATCCCGGTTGAATGACAGACGCTCAGAGTAGAGGGACGTTATCCGCGATGGCAGCATAGCTACTGCCCCAAGGTTTTTCATACTCTCCTATATGGCGTTTGGCAGATCTTTAGGGACATGAGATAACTCCAAATATGTGATTTTTCAGTTTTGCAAAATAATAACTATGGGTATAATTACGCTGTTATAAAATAAATTATATCTGTTCCATTTTGTCGTCCGCACAAAGAATTTCTGACCGACAGGTTAGCTCTGATTAAAAAAACTTGAGAGGTATTTAAGGTCATCTGAAAGACCTCCATTGAATTCAGGGTAGTATTTATAGATCGGCTAAAACGATCGATCTTAATTGTTTTGATTGGTTTTATCAATTAATTAAACTTGTATCGATCGTTTCTGTCGATCGATGGCGTTTTTCTGCTATAATGCCAATATGTAAAACAATTTAATATTGTTTATACATGTTATAATTATCATAAGTTTAATATTTTCATGGAAAGTACTGATGAAACATCACAATATTCAAATGAAAAGATTTTCAACTTTATATTCAACAATGATTCTGTCTGGGATGTTTTTTCCACTTTGTTCCATTGCTGCTGGAGAAATGAATACAACACAGTATACATTTAATAGCGAGTATAATCTTACTGATGGAGATACCATTAAATTCACTGCTCAACCAAATGTGAGCACAGCAAAACTATCTATAAGTGGCAGTGGAATCCTGAATATTGATGGAAAAAACAGCCTGTTAACCTTTGATAATAGTGGTGTCAAAGGACAGGGTGATATGCTTATTGCTGGTAAACTAAATATTACCAATGGGGGCGGTTTTAATGCATTTGGTACTGACCCAAGAATGCAGGTAGGCGTAGGTTCTGAAGGCAGCGTTATAGTTTCAGGAACGGAAAGCTATCTGACTGTACCATATATAGTAGTAGGTAACACGGCCAAAGGTAATATGTCCATCAGTGATGGTGCTGCTGTTACTCTGAATACCCTGAAAGTGGGATATAAGGCAGATGGCGATGTTCTGGTATCAGGGAAAGGAACATCTCTGACTGTAAGTTCTGGTTCAGACCCAATTCGTCTTGGTTTTTACGATGCCAATGGCAGACTAACTGTTAATAATAATGCTACCGTTACAACACCATACATTGTTGTAGGTAATGATTTCAATAATCATTCAGGAGAACTCATCATTGGTTCTGGCGTATCAGAACCTGCCTCTGAAGCCGGTATTATTAATGCAAATGAAATAAAATTCCGTAATAAGGGAATTTTAACACTCAATCACACCAATAATGATTTTAATCTGACGTCAGATTTATCAAGTAGTGGAGAATCAATTACAACAGGAGTATTTTCAGGAGATTATGGGCTTGTTCAGGCCGTCGCCGGGACTACTATTCTTTCCGGCAATAATGAAAAATATAATGGTTCCATTAATATAGAAAATGGAGCTGGTATTGTTGTATCTGAACAGAAAAACCTGGGTACCTCAGTTGTTACTGATAATGGCTTGTTAACCATTGATACTACAACAGACTGGCAACTTACGAATGATGTCAGTGGTGGCGGTAATGTCCGTAAAATTGGTATCGGTTCACTGACTGTTGGTAACAGTGCTGCCTGGACCGGGCAGACTGATATTGATGCAGGCACACTGATTCTGGGTAAGGCGGATGCCCCTGTCATGCTCGCCAGCAGCCAGGTCAATATTGCAAAAGACGGTATTCTTACTGGCTTTGGTGGTGTCAGCGGGAATGTGACCAACAGCGGTACTCTTGACCTGAGAGCTGATGCTCCGGGGAATGTGCTGACTGTTGGCGGCAACTACACCGGTAATAACGGCACGCTGCTCATGAACACCGTTTTGGGAGATGACAGCGCCGCAACGGATAAACTGGTGATTAAAGGTGATGCATCCGGTCAGACCCGTGTGGCAGTTACTAATGCCGGCGGTACAGGTGCACAGACACTTAATGGTATTGAACTGATTCATGTTGACGGTAACGCCGACAGTGCTGAATTTGTTCAGGCCGGTCGTATAGCTGCAGGTGCTTATGACTACACGCTGGGACGTGGTCAGGGAAACAACAGCGGTAACTGGTATCTGACCAGCGGCAAAAATACGCCGGACCCGCAGCCCAATCCGGAACCAACACCGACGCCTGACCCGGACTCTAAACCTGAAGCTGTGCCGGGCGGTTATGATAATGACCTGCGTCCGGAAGCTGGCTCCTACACGGCAAATATGGCTGCAGCGAACACCATGTTCGTGACCCGTCTTCATGAACGTCTGGGGCCGGTGCAGTACACCGATGTCATGACCGGTGAGACGAAAAATACCAGCATGTGGATGCGCCACGAAGGAGGACATAACCGCTGGCGTGATGGTACAGGTCAGCTGAAAACACAGGGTAACCGTTATGTTGTTCAACTGGGGGGAGACATTGCACAGTGGGGCTGGGGAGAAACTGACCGCTGGCACCTTGGCGTTATGGCCGGTTACGGTAACGACCATAACAATACGGACTCTGTGCGCACCGGATATCGCTCAAAAGGCAGTGTGAACGGATACAGCACAGGTCTGTATGCCACCTGGTTTGCCAACGATGAAACACATAACGGGGCTTATCTTGATACGTGGGCACAGTACGGCTGGTTTGACAACCATGTGAAAGGTGACGGACTGCCGGGCGAGTCCTGGAAGTCAAAAGGCCTGACTGCTTCGCTGGAAACTGGTTATACCTGGAAAGCAGGTGAGTTCAGCGGCAGTCATGGCAGCCTGAATGAATGGTATGTTCAGCCTCAGGCACAGGTTGTCTGGATGGGTGTAAAAGCAGATGAACACCGTGAAAGCAACGGTACCCGTGTTGAGAGCACTGGTGACGGTAACGTCCGTACCCGTCTGGGAGTGAAAACCTGGATTAAGGGACACAACAGAATGGACGACGGTAAATCCCGTGAGTTCCGTCCGTTCGTGGAGGTGAACTGGCTGCACAACACCCGTGATTTTGGTACCCGCATGAACGGCGTGACGGTACATCAGGACGGTGCCCGCAATATCGGGGAAGTGAAAGCCGGTGTTGAAGGACAGATGAATAACCGCCTGAATCTGTGGGGTAATGTGGGGGTGCAGGCTGGTGACAAGGGATACAGTGATACCTCAGCCATGCTGGGTGTGAAGTACACTTTCTGAATCCGTTAAACATCTGAACAGGCAGGAGCGGATCGCGAATGGTCTGCTCCTTACCGGATTTAACAAAATCAACGAAGTGGGTGCTAGATTTATGAGCTTAGTTATCTGACCATCAGTCAGTGCGTTACATATCACGGTTGTCCGTGCTGAAGAAGTCCTCATCTGATGAACTGATGATGGGCTGCAGTTTTGGTCTGTAACAAATAATGCGCAGTTTTTCTACGCCACAGCATTTGTTTTTTTACCATTTGCCTGGCGATCACTTCGTTGATTGTTGACCCGATAAACGTTGTTGAAATCGGGTCGCTATTCCAGCGTATTTATTCGTAGTTTGGGTGTATCATCTGATTATTATAGATATAAGTATACATTTCATTCAATACGAATTCAAAAAGGTCCTGCGATTTCAGGTCTGGGGAAGTTCTGACAGACCAACTGTTGTAGCACAGATACATCCGAAGTCCTTACAGGTGGGTCACAGGGAAAACTTCTTTTTTCCTTAAACTTCGACAAATAGTATGGCTCCGATAAATATTTACCCAAGTCGCTTCTACCACTTCTCTCATATTGTAACAATAGAAATTAATTCATCGTTATATATGATGATTATGCCTTTTTGTTTCTATTTTTTAGAAACATTATTTTGACTTACATCTGTTTTTTTATGATTTTTTCTTTGGGTAAATGTTTTGTATTTTATAAAAAAATCGATCTTTTTAACTGTATTAATATGTTGCTGCGTGATAATCAACTGAATTTTTGTTGCTCTTTGGTGTAAAGCGCTACATTTGTTGTGTTTTGTGGTATTAAAGATCGTTATTTTATGTGTTTTCGATATAAAAGATCGTGTTAATATTTGTGGCGCAGTAGGTGAAGTTTTCTCGTTTTTGTTTTGATATTTGCAGCTAGGTGTGTATGCGAGGCGTGTTGTGATTTCTGAAAACTCTGAAAACAAAGTGACTTCAGAAGATACTTTATTCGCTCAAGAGCGCAGCAGTTTTTACTTAAAATCTAATAAGCACAAATTGTCTTCTGCCTCATTAACAGAAGAACTGTTCTGGATGCTCATTGAAATATCACCGCTGCACAGCGAGAAAGTTATATGGGCGCTCCGTGATTTCCTGGTTTTTGGGTATACCAGAAGAGAAGTTTGCGAGATATATAATGTGTCTCGCAGTTATTTTTCTATTTCCTTGGGGCGAATATCACATGTAAATAATGTTGTTTCATCGTTGGTTTTATATTACAACAACGCGCATCGTGCTTCACGAAGGGCGTAATTCATATCGCGATTTTTTATTAATGAATCAATACATCAGCTGAATATCTGTTCGTATGCTTATGGGCTGTTGTCCAGAGGGGGCGGCATATCCCTCCTTTATAAAAATAAAGAGGGATGGATATGACGCATCAATTGTGTGTCGGTTTTTTCGGGTTAGATAAATAAATTGGAGAATATAAGCGATGAAAAAATTAATGATTGCTTCTGCAATTGCAATGACTATGGCTGCGGGTTCTGCTATGGCTGCGGGTAACCAACAGAATGAAATTCGGTTCCTGGGTGTTGTGACTGAAGTAACCTGTGACATCGATGCTGTTGTTGACGGTGCTGTTAACAACCTCGTACAGCTGGGAACGGTTGAAAAAGGTCAAACCGGTCAGGTGAAAAACATTGTTCTGAAAGCGAAGGCGGGCACTAACTGTGCAAATCTTGATGGTAAAACAGCAACCATCGCATTCCGTGGTCCGCTGGGCACCAATGGGCTGGAAAACGCCAACGGTACTGCTGTGAATGCCACTGTTGCACTGATTGCGGAAAATGCTAAAAAACAAAACCAGCCCATTACTAAAGATCAGAGCAGCATCGACTTCACGGCTAGCGATGTTAACGGCGACGGTTACAAGCTCACAGCACAGCTGAAATCTGATGCAGCTACTGGTGGTGCTGGTACTTTTGAGTCTGCGCTGGCTTACGCGGTTACTTATCAGTAATCCTCAACTTTTATATATTTCTTTTATCCGGGGGGCCGCTCCCGGATAAATTGCACCATTTCCGGAGTATATGCTCCTTGCTGAGCACGAGGATATATTCAGAGATGAAACAGCGTCGTCTTTTTAAATTATCTCTGTTGGCACTGAGTATATATTCTCATTTTAGTGTCGCGACAGAATTAAACCTGGATTTTATTCAGGGAACCAGTGTAATCCCTTCCATTCTGAAAACGGACTCCGCCCTGCCTGCGGGTCAGTACGTTGTTGATGTACTCGTCAACAATGAGCGAACCGGGCGTGCAAATCTTGTCATTACGGAAGCGGATGAAAAAAATAACCGTCTTTGTCTCTCCCCTGAATGGCTGGATAACGCCGGGGTGATGATGAAACAGGACGCTTATGATGATGTCTTTGACAAGGAAAAACAGTGCTATGTTCTGACCCGTAATCCCCATACTAAAGTGGATTTTGATTACGGTGCACAGACATTAAAATTTAATATTCCTCAGGCGTATTTGCTGAGTAAAACAGACCCTGCACGCTGGGATTACGGCGTGAATGGTGGGCGCCTGAAATATTACGGTAACTTTAATAAAACTGTTCATGACGACATGAATGCTTTTGGAAACTTGGATGCCGCCATTAACTTGGGGCGCTGGGTGTTATCCAGCAATATGAACGTGTCTCATGACAAGGATAAAACAGAATTCACTTCCAGTGACCTGACGCTTTCAACAGCCATCAGTCAGGTGCAGGGCGATTTGTTACTGGGTAAATCCCAGACACGTACTGAACTGTTTTCTGATTTTAATTTTTATGGTGCGGCACTACGCTCCAACAGCAATATGCGCCCGTGGGAATCTCGGGGATATGCACCAGATATCTCCGGGATTGCCTCCACGCCTTCCCGTATTACCGTGAAACAGAACGGATATACGGTCTATTCAAAAATGGTGCCGGCGGGGCCTTACCGTCTGGATGACCTACGTCCGATGGGTAACGGCGACCTGGTGGTGACCGTTGAAGATGAAAGCGGAAACAAAACCGAACAGGTCTATCCGGTGACCACACTACCGACGCTGCTGCGTCCGGGTGAGTTCCAGTACAACGTGGCGATGGGTAAGAAGAACAACAGTAATGAACTGGACAAGGCGTTCCATTCTGACACCGGGTTGTTCTGGCTGGGCAGCCTGGACTATGGCTTCTCCACCACCACGCTGAACTCGGCATTTATTCTGAATGATGACTATCAGGCTGGCGGTCTGGGTGTCACGCAGATGCTGGGTGGTCTGGGGGCATTGTCACTCAGTGCGAACGTGTCAAAGGCCAGTTATGACAACGGGGAAGAAAAAAGCGGTCAAAGTTTCAGTGTGAAATATGCCAAGAGCTTCACGGACAGGACTGACCTGCAGCTGCTGACGTACCGCTACCAGAGTAAAGGGTATGTGGAGTTTGCTGAATTTAATCCGAAAGATATCTGGCGCTATGGCAACCAGAAATCGCGTTATGAAGCTCGTCTGTCGCACCGTTTTGACGGCACATACCTGAGCGGCTCTTACTGGCGTCAGGATTACTGGATGCGCGAGGGCTCAGATACCGGCAGCACGCTGTCACTCAGTACATCTGTTTTTGATTCTGTCTCAGTCTTTCTGAACGGATCGTACTCAAAGTATACCTGGTCGGATAAGGCGGATTACTCTGTTTCACTGAGTCTGAGTGTGCCGTTTGACCTGAAAGGAACCCGTCATTACAGCAGCAACAGCGTGGGGTACACCCGCACCGGTGGCACGACATTCAACACCAGTGTGTCAGCAATGCCGACTGACCGTTTTAACTACAGCCTGAGCGCAAATGCCGGCTCGAAAGGTGACCGTGGTGCGTCTGCATCGGCCAGCTATGCGTTTGATGCCATTCAGACCAACATGGGCGTGTCCCGCTCCTACAACAAGCACGGAAGCAGCCAGACCAGTTTCTCCGGCAGCGTTTCCGGCTCTGTGCTGGGTACGACAGAAACTGGTCCGCTCTTTACCAAAGAGTCGTCTGATACGGTGGGTATTGTCAGTATTCCGGGTGTCAAGGGGGTTTCTGTTAACGGCTCCATGCCTACGAATAGCGACGGTAACACGGTGGTGTGGCTGTCTGAGTATTCAGAGAACAGCATCAACATCAACATGGATAACGTGCCTGACGATATGGAGTTTGAGACCACATCATACAACGTGGTGCCGACCGAAAAGGCGATGGTTTACCGTAAATTTGGCTTCGAGAGTGTGCTGCGTTATATCCTGCGTGTGAAGGATGCTCAGGGCAACTACCTGACAGGCGGTGATGCGAAAACGGAACAGGGGCTGAATGCCGGATTTATTTCAAATAATGGTGTTCTGCTGATGAATATGCTGGCTGAGCCGAAGATGGTTAGCGTGAATACAGGAAACGGAAAACAGTGCCGTTTCTCTATGGCAGGACTGAAGGCTAACACGAATAAAGTTCAGGAGATTCGTTGTGAATAATTTTGGTAAGGCTGCGCTGGCTGCCCTCCTTTCGTTCTCTTTCTGTAGCCAGGCCATGGCTGCATTTACGCTGAACGGGACCCGTTTCATTTATGAAGAGGGTAAGAAGAATATTTCTTTTGAAGTAACGAATAAAGCTGAGAAGACCTACGGTGGTCAGGTCTGGATTGATAATACAGACCAGGGGAGCAACGTCTACATGGTGCCACAGCCCCCGTTCTTTAAAGTAGGGGCTAAGCAGAAGCAGATTATCCGTGTCATGAATACGGACAGCAATCTGCCGAAGGACCGTGAATCTCTGTTCTGGCTGAACGTGCAGGAAGTGCCACCCAAACCGGAAGTGAAGGATGGTGAAGGCAGCGTACTGGCTATTGCCATGAACATCCGCGTGAAGGTGTTTTATCGTCCGAAAAATCTTCTGGATGGACGTAAGGACGCTGAGAAAAAAATTGAGGTGGTTCACCGGGGTGGCACCACGTACCTGAAGAATCCCACTCCGTACTGGTTTGCCATTACGAAGGTGAAAGTGAACGGTCAGGAGCTTACGCTGATGAAAAAGGAGGAGCAGAACCTGTCCATGATGGAGCCGTTTGGTGAGGTTGCGATCAGCAAACTGTCATCAAGTATGAAGAATATCAGTGTAGATGCCATCAACGATTGGGGGGGAGTGGGTAACTATGTTCTGAAAGAGAGAGGCTGATATGAAACGATATGTATCAACCCCGTACCGGTTACGGGCAGTAGTGTTTGGCGTTGCAGGGTTAATAGGAGGGCTGTTGTCCGGCTGGCTACTTTCCCCCTCTGTTCGGGCTGCAACTGTTGAGCAGGCATCGAAGAACTACGCTGCTATCACTATCCCGGTGACTTTGATAAATATCCAGGCCACTTGTGACCTGACCTTCACCGGACTGGACGGGGGGGCGGGTAATTATAGCTACACACTTGGTTCGCTCAGTCCGGGGCAGCAGCAGCATCCTTCCTTTAAAGCGGTGATTAACTGTCGGGACGTACAGGGGAACGAGAGGGTCAGTACTGCTCTGAGCGCCTCCGTACGGCAGGGAAGCGTGACGAACAACCGTATTCGAATGTTGGTTGATGGTCAGGAGAATATTGCTGGTCCTGAACTGTGGCTGGAGGTTGGTGGACATGGACAGCCAGTGCCACTGAACGGTACTCCGTTCTGCCAGGGGAACGGGCTGGATCGCAATGAGTGTACGCTGACGCCATTCACACTGGTGCCGAATAGGGCTCCGGGGGGGCAGGTCTCAGCCACGGTGGTGTTTGATGTGAGGTACGTGTGATGGACTTCCGGCGGAATGAGGACTGGCTGTGCCAGCACCGGTGGAAGGCTCTGTTTGGTATCGATATTTGGCACCTGTGGTTATCATCGGGACGCACTCGGACAAGATGAGGGCCTGAGGATCTAGTCGGGGCGAAAAAGGCTTTGACTGGTTGGGGATCTGGTTCGATGAAAGGGGGCGTCGGCATGGTGCCTACGGGCAATGGAAAGCCACCATTCTGGCTGTCTGTGGTCAGAAAAGCAGGCAAAATTACCAGAAAAGGTAATCCGCTCTGGTGCAACAGCATGGATACGGTGGAGTATATAAGTCGACAGTCAGCTCCATGTTGAGTATGGGATGTCTGAACTGGCTGGTTATTTATCGGATGGGATCTGCTATGCAATGCTTAACAAAATACGCGGCAGCGCTACTGATGTTATTGGTTGTGACTGGTCGCGTGTACGCTACAAGCGTCGAATTAATACCCCTGCCTAAGGCTGGGAGTACAATACATAGATGGGTAGTAAAGAGCCCTCGTGCGGGAACAGTGCAAGTGACCCGAGCGTGGTGTGCTACTGAATATGGAGATGATTGTGAAATAAGGTCGAGCTATTCGGAAGGGTGGGCTACAGTGTCACGAATTAAGGGACCTGTGGCCTATGATAATTCGGCTGAGCTAATTACGTTTAACGGACCAGGGGAAATCGAAATACTAAAAAATGTTAGTTATATATATGATGCTAATCGCCCTTGGTTTGGAGGAGCGGCGTTAAATATGATGGATGGGACTGTATACGTAGAATTAACCACAACCCCTGGTGGTGTAGATGGTGCGACTAGACTACCAGGTCTCTGGTATCCAACAAACCGAAAAGATTTGCGCACCCGGAGTGATGAGGGAATTCGTTTTGAAGTGGCTGATAACATGCATCTTAAATATGGTGAAACGGCTACGCTAATTAACCAAATAACAGGAAAGGGAATCGCAGATGCTGTATACAGCTACGGGACTTTACCGGAAGGCTTTAGGTGTAAATCGAAATCAGGTCGGGGGGATGGAGATGTAATTAAGGCAGGAACCGTCGTGACATGCACCAACAACTACCCGACGGTAGGTGTATTGGAGGGGATGATGATTATAGGTGTTTCACTGAGGTGACTGTTTGCAAGGCAGGTTCGTACTGATGTGGCCCCCCTGCATGGGTAAGTAGAACAGTATGTCAATGTGATTACACCAATACAATGAAGAAGGGGGCGGCCACGGATGGCATGAACTATACAAAAACAGGATTAAACTGCGTGCTTAAGAGCTTTGTCGAAATCGAAGGGCTGGGACATGTGTCATTCCTTTTTGATTGTATATTACTGGAATGACAAAGAATTTCTAACACTCCCTTTTTATCCGTGATATAACAAATGCAATGTAACTTCAAATATATCATGCCAGAGCGCACTTGATGAACTTTTTCATTTTCGATGTTGTTGACAGTTCATTTGCGGTCAGAGGGAAAGTAGTAATGTGGTTTTGGTTTTAAATGTTTGTTGTTTTACCAGTTTATCTGTTGGGTATTTTATTGGCGATCAGAGTGTTTAGTGTTTTATTTATTTTGTCGGGCATGTTTATTTTTGTTGAAGGTTTTCTCTTAATTCGAATGGTAATGGATATTACATATATTGTATTTACATGTATTTATGAGCCACCACGTCAGAAATAAGCCTATGTTGGTAAAATTACCCTCATGAACTTTTCGGACGCAGATGAAATGGCTAGCTGAATTTGACTGGAAAACCATTACTGTCGTCGAAGCAGGGGAGTGTGGTGAAAAGTTATCTCATTGATGAATGAATAAATAATCCCGGTAATATTGATGGTTGTATGGACAAGTGGGTGCAGTCGTTATGAAACGACAGGGGTAATGGCTATGCTGAATGACCGGGGGATTGTGGCCCGAGATTTTCGTGCAGGAAGTCGGATTTGTGCCGGAGATACTCTGATACTCTGTCTTAGTAGCGCGCCATTGTTGGGATGGTGTCGGTACCTGAAAACAATTCGATGGGTGGCCGGGCGTTATGATGTCCGGTTGATTGTGCTATGTCCTGAGGTGGTGTATCGATCTGGTGTGGTCAACGGAAGAAATATGGTGGCAGTGAACGGAGAGAGTAAACTTTTTCGATTAGTTCAGGTAGTAACACAGACTGTACTGAATCATTTTCAGAAAGGGGATAAGGAGGGTAATCAGAAGGCAATGTGGTCAGTCTTTCTTGAACAGGCTTCAGAGATAATGTTGATTTCACCGTCTTCTGAAACAGGCGTTACTCAGGCCAGGAGGGCGTACCATGTGCGAAATTTGATGGTTCAGCATTTGGGGTTTCCTTCTCTGTTGAAGTTGAAGGTTTTCATGGCGGGTACATCTTCCTTTTCTTGAGGTTCATCAGGCTTGGAACTGCCATCTGCTGGCCTGTGTGGTAATAGCAGGTCAGAGAAGGAGCGGATTTCATATCTGAATCCGGGCCAGATCCGGGCATGAAGGGGGGGCCGGAAACATGAATAAAATTGCCTGTGCACGGGGATTTTTAATCCCCCGTCCCGTTGAGCCGCTCCGGGGCGAATAAGGGGAAATTTACATGTCCTGCCCGGCGTTCACTGGCGTTTATCGCGGGAAACAGAACCACCGGACAGGTGGAAAGATGTGTATTTCTGTGTGGCAGGGGGATAAAGGCTAATGTATGCGTACATTAGCCTTTATCTGTATCAACAGAAACTAAAGCAGACGCACCGTTTTCGGTGGGCCTGCTTTACATGTCCTTGTTCATCCATTGCACGCAACAAACAAACTAAATACGTGATTCAGCCCGCTGCCTCCTGCGCGGCTTTCCTTGCCCTGTCCGCCTTACGCTGACGCGCCCACAACTGCCGGAGTTGCTTCCGTGCACGTGTCCGCTGCTCCTCTGTCGGTTCCCCTGCAGGACTACCGTCAAGGCCGATGCGCTGACAACCGTCCGCCACTGCCCTGACGTAATCAATCCGGTTGGTGTATAACGCCAGCGATGATTTCAGTATTTCCAGGGTGAAAGGTAGTCCCCGCGTTTCCACATCCGCCATCAGTTCCGCCGTTATCTCGACCTTAAGCGGCTGCGGCTTACGGAAACTGAAAACCGCTGGCCAGAATCCTTCAAGAAGTGCGCGAGCCTCTTTCAGTCGTTTCGCTTTTCCCGGTGTCATGTCTTCCTGTTTCCCGTTCGTTGTCGTTCGTCTGAGGTGTCGGGGCAGTGCCCTGACCAGGCGTTTGTGGCACTGCCGGCATCGGCGGCGGTGCTACAAAACATATCCTGTCCCGTCGATGGGGCAGGATATCACGTCCGTTCGTTTTCATCGTCCGGGGTGCAGGGGTGGCACTCCTGCCAGGCGTTTTGCTGAACGGCCATCACCGATGGCGGTTCAACAAAACATATCCTGTCCCGCCTTTGCGTTCGCCGTTCGCGCATCGCTGGCCAGAACTGACTAACACACTGGCCATCACGCCGGGTCACTTTGTCAGATGTTAAAAAATCACGCGGTAAACGCCGTTATGCGCGGGTTTGCACATGCAGCTTCCGTGCGTCACTTTGTCAAAACGTCAAAGTGACGCACATCAGGAACCGCCGGAACGTTCATGTTCATGACGGCAACATGCACACCACGCAGACAGAAAATCGCGCACATATTCAGCAAAAAATAAGCGTCACGGGGTGTTAATTTCGCGCAGCCCACGCACGACGGGGCTTGTGTGATAATTTTCAGTGACGTCACCTGGCGTGATGACCAGGTGACGCACAGCCGGACGTAAATACCAGTAACGGAGACGGGAGAACGTGAACAAACAGCGGCAGACCGCGCTCAACATGGCGCGATTCATCAAAAGCCAGAGCCTGACGTTGCTCGGGAAACTGGACGCACTGGATGCCGACGAACAGGCCACCCTGTGCGAACGGCTGCACGAACTGGCGGAGGAACTGCAGAACAGCATACAGACGCACTTTGAGGCGCAGTACGGCACGGAACCATAAAGAGGCTGGCGAAAGCGGTCGCGGCTTGTCCGTGAGCGTTTTCGCCAGCAGACAAGCCCGGAGGGCGCGTCAGGACATGGGCTGAAAGGAACCCCGGCGCGTAAGTGCTCAAATCAGACTGGCGGAGAAATTCCGCTTCCTCGCCCACTCGCTCACTACGTTCGGTCGCTGGGGCTGCGGCGAGCGGTGGCGGCTCTCTCATAACGGCAGACGGTTTATCCACAGAATCGGGGGACAAGCCGGACAGAACATGTGAGCAAAAAGCACAAACAAAAAGGCCGCGGCAGTGCCGTTTTTCCATAGGCTCCACCTCCCCCTGACGAGCTTCACACTTTCCGAAGCTGCAAGTCTAGGATTTGACGAAACCCGATGTGGCTTCAAGATGCCAGCCGTTTCCGGCTGGCAGCTCCCTCCTGCGACCTCCACATTCCCGCCATATCGTTTGCCGGATGTCAACGCCACGATTTTTAACCGTTATTTGCCATTTTCATGCCCGCTAAGATACTTTCGTTACTGATGCTGTCCGCTTTCCACCATTTCATCATCACTGATTGGCGTTGTGTTTTTGGTCAGCACTCCTGCTTTACGTTTCTCTTTTAACCGGTAACTCTCTCCTTTGATATTCAGCGTGGTTGAGTGATGTAGCAACCGATCCAGTATCGCTGTTGCCAGCACGTGATCTCCGAACATTTCTCCCCAGTCTGCGAACCCTTTGTTTGACGTCAGTATGATGCTCGCTTTTTCATATCGACGGTTCAGTAGCCGGAAGAACAGGCTGGCTTCCTCTCTGTTCATCGGCAGATAGCCTATTTCATCCAGGATCAACACCCGGGCATAACTCAGTTGCTGTAGCTGACGCTCCAGCCGGTTTTCCTGTTTCGCTTTCATCAGTGTCGCGATCAGTCTGTCCAGTGGCATAAACAGTACCCGATGTCCCGCATCCACCGCTTTTACGCCAAGAGCTATGGTCAGATGAGTTTTTCCGACACCAGGAGGTCCCAGCAGGATCACGTTTTCGCAGCGCTCCACGAACGCCAGACCAGCCAGTTCCCGGACAACCTTACGGTCGATGCCCGGCTGGAAGGTAAAGTCGAACTGTTCCAGCGTTTTGACCCACGGCAGACGAGCCTGCTTCAGCCGGGACTCCATACTGCGCTGATGCCTGCCGTTCCATTCCTGCTGTAGCGCCATGCACAGGAACTCCCGGTAGTTCAGCTCTTTTTTAGCAGCCTGTTCCAGCAGGCTTTCAACGTGATAACTCAGATGCTCCATTTTCAGGCGACTCAGCAGGACTTCCAGCTCATGCATCACAACAGCTCCTCATAGGCACTCAGTGGTCGATGTTCCACCTGACTGACCTGCTGCCAGAGCGGGGCATGATGCTCCGGCACTGTCTGCCAGCCAGACGATGCCGAACAGAGGCGATGTGAGGCCACCAGTTTCTCATTACTGTAGATCCGCAACTCGTCATCCAGCGATATTCGTATCGATACCGGCTGACCACACAGCGCTTCGGGAACGCTGTAACGATTACCACCAACCTCGATATAGCTGTCCCAGGACACATGGCGGATGTCGAAGTAACTGGTATCGAAGTCCGTATCCGGTAACGGCTGCAGATGTTCCTGCTCCAGCGAGAAGCGCTGTTCCGGCGTTTCTTTGAACTGGCGAAGTTCCCGTTTGTCAGCCACATCGGCTATCCATTGCTCCAGTTGTTGATTGACATGAGTGAAGCTGTCGAACCTGCGGTACCGGACGAAGAAGTTCTCCCTGAGGTATTTCACCATCCGCTCAACCTTACCTTTTGTTCTGGCCCTGCGTGGACGGCATGCCCGTGGCAGGAAGTTATAGTGGTCGGCCAGCAACAGGAATCCGGAGTTGAACACGACTTCCCGTTGTTATTCTTCAGCACCGCAGCCTTCTGGTTATCAACCAGCACCGTTTTCACACAACCACCGAAGTAGCGGAAGGCGCGAACCAGTGATTTGTAGGTATGCTCAGCATCCTGTTTTGGTGCGGCGAAGACATGGAAGCGGCGGGAGAACCCCGGCGTATTAACCGCAAAGTTAACTTTGCACCGTTGCCCGGCAACCTCCACCTCAACTTCGCCCCAGTCGTGCTGGAGCTGGTATCCAGGCTGAGTTTCGAAGCGAACTGTTCTTTTTGACGGACGCATTTTTCGTTTGGGCTGGATGTAGTAACGCAGCATGGAACGTCCGCCCGTATAGCCCATTGCCTTAATCTCCGCGGAGATAACCTCGCTATTCCAGACATTCTCTGCCAGGCGCATGTCGATGTAATCCATAAACGGTTTCAGCTTAACCATTTTGTGGCGGGTTTTTCTGGCTGGCGGTTCAGGGTATTTGAGGTAGCGTCTGATCGTTCGTTCAGAGCAACCAATCTGAGTCGCAATATCGACAATGTACACGCCCTGCTGGCGCATTTGCTTTATCATGTAAAAGTCCTCTCTGCTCAGTATGTTGATGTCCTTTTTGTTGTGAGAACCTTAAGGAAACAACATGTTGGGTGGAGCGGACAATCCAAATGGTGAATTACCGTCTTATATCACTGGCGCTAACACGCCAGGACGGCAGGAGGAATGCCCGCTGGTCAGCAGACTCACCGGCTGGTTCCGCTCTCCGACGCCTGGTACGTCAGCCAGCTGCAGACGATGGTGGCCACACTGAAAATCCCCATGGAACGGCGTAATAAACGAACAGGCAGAACAGAGAAAGCGCGGATCTGGGAAGTGACGGACAGAACGGTCAGGACCTGGATTGGGGAAGCGGTTGCCGCCGCTGCCGCTGATGGTGTGACGTTTTCTGTCCCGGTCACGCCACATACGTTCCGCCATTCCTATGCGATGCACATGCTGTATGCCGGTATACCACTGAAGGTCCTGCAGAGCCTGATGGGGCATAAGTCCATCAGCTCAACAGAGGTCTACACGAAGGTGTTTGCGCTGGATGTGGCTGCACGGCACCGGGTGCAGTTTTCGATGCCTGAGTCCGATGCTGTCACAATGCTGAAAAACAGGTAGGCATAATTCATAAATCATAATTATGAATTGTGATTTATTCTGTAAAATAAGAGACCACTGCAATATGTGATCTCTTGTATGCAAGGGTGCTTAAATAGTGTGAATTCACAAGTATGGCTTCATAAGTAATAACTTCTTGATTATTACGTTAGTGTTTTTAAGTATTGCTCAAGGGCTACTCTGACGATGGCACTTACATTTTTTGGATCTTTACCATTGCGTTTATTCCTCAATGCCAGATCTTCTATTGTGACAAGCATGCTTTCACCAAGAGAAATTGTCGTCCGACATTGTTTTTCTGGTTCGGGTTTTTCCGGCGCGCCGTATGGTTTATCTGCAAGGCGCTGAGCCAGAGCCTCTGCTTGTTCTACCGTAACTGCAGCTCTGTTTAATGCTTGCTGGCTGGGTTTCTTCACCATGGGCCAAATACCTCATTCATTAAATGTTCAATTTCTGCTTTGGCTGCTGTATTGTTCGTTTCTACTACACCGGTGCCGTTGCTCATGCAATCGCGATAGACTTTTCTGAAACAAATAACTGAATCCAGGACTTGAATTGTTGGGAATTCTTCTAGATATTCAAGGAATTCTTTTCTCTCATTTCCCCTCAAAACCGGATTGGTTGTTGCCATACTTTGTAAACAATAAACCTTAAGTTCCGGGTTAAGGTTACGCATTGCGTCTATCTGTTGTTCTAGTTCTGTAAGAGTATCCAGATCTGGTTGAGAACACTGTAGTGGCGCAATTATTTGATGTGCGACAACTCCACTCGTTATGAATTCCTTTGAGTTTCTTCCTGCGACATCCACTATTACATCATCGAACTTTTCATTCAGAGCCTGTAGTGTTTGTGTCAGGTTATCAAATTTCTCAACAAGGGTTATTGCTGGTAACAGTCCTGCAGCTTCTCGTTCCGCATGATGTTTTGCGGCTGTTCGTTGTAGATCTCCGTTTAACAGGCAGACTTCCCTTCCTTTATTTGCGAGAGCAATAGCCAGGTTTGATGCAATGGTAGTTTTCCCTGAACCACCTTTGTTCCCACCAACTACAGTAATCATTGCAACCTCATAAATGTGATGTGTGAAGTATGATGATATTTTGACACGGTAACCTGATGTGTCAATATGTATTCATATTTATGAGGTATGAAATATGAAGTATATCATATGATGTAATAAATATTACTTGTGTTTTATGATTTCATAACTATGATGGTGCTCAAATTGAGTATTACCTTGCAACCAGAAACAGTGATTTACTCAGATTGAGTATTTTAGGGGCTATAGATGAACGTATACTGCGATGATGGTTCAACAACAATCAAGTTGGCATGGAATGACAATGGGAAAATCTGTAAGTCGTTGTCGCAAAACTCATTTCGTCATGGATGGAAGGTTGACGGGTTAGGGATTCGCCAGACATTTAACTATGAACTGGATGGTAAAAAATACACGTATGATGAAGTTAGCAACCAATCTATTCTTACGACTCATATTGAGTATCAATATACGGATGTTAACCTGTTAGCTGTGCATCACGCTTTACTGAATAGTGGATTAGCGCCTCAGCCTGTATCATTGACTGTGACTTTGCCTATCAGTGAGTTCTACACGAAAGAGTGTCAAAAAAATGAACTCAACATTCAGCGTAAAATTGAGAATTTAATGAGGCCGATTCGTCTTAATAAAGGCGATGTTTTCACCATTGAACACGTTGATGTGATGCCTGAATCATTGCCAGCTGTGTTTTCTCGTCTGGTCATGGATAAAGTTGGTCAGTTCGAAAAATCGCTGGTAGTTGATATTGGCGGCACTACGCTTGATGTTGGTGTTATCGTTGGTCAATTTGACTCTGTAAGTGCCATTCATGGTAATTCTGGCATTGGTGTGTCTTCAGTTACGAAAGCTGCAATGAGTGCATTGCGCATGGCATCCAGTGATACCAGTTTCCTCGTTGCAGATGAATTGATTAAACGTCGTAATGACCCGGACTTTGTTCGGCAGGTCATTAATGACGAAACAAAAAATGATCTGGTCCTTAATACCATTGAGGGGGCTATTGCCAGTCTGGGGGAGCAAGTAGTTAATGAGCTCGGTGATTTTCATCATGTGAATCGTGTTTATGTTGTCGGTGGTGGGGCCCCGTTGATCTATGATTCGATAAAAACGGCATGGCACCATCTTGGGCAAAAAGTAGTGATGATGGAGTCGCCACAGACAGCACTGGTTGAAGCTATCGCGGCTTTCAAAGAGGAGTAATATTGTGGACGATGAACGGAAAAGGAAAAAATTCACACTTTATCTGCATCCGGAAAAAGCTGCAGACTTTCAAACTTTGGAAGCGATAGAGTCCGTTCCGCGTTCTGAGCGTGGTGAGCTGTTCCGGAATGCATTTATTTCTGGAATGGCGTTACACCAACTTGATCCTCGCCTGCCTGTATTGCTGACTGCCATTTTGAGCGAGGAGTTTTCAGCAGATCAGGTTGTAACCTTACTCGGTCAGACGACTGGATGGAAGCCTTCTCAGGCCGATATCAGAGCTGTGTTGACTGAACTCGGTGCTTTGCAATCTGCTGAAAAAATGCCTCCTTCTGCTACTGATTCGGTGCAGGAGGCAATGAATGATGTGCGCCTTAAAATGCAAAAATTATTCTGATATATCAGAATGAAGCAATGGGGATCTCAGTCCATTGTGTTGTATACGAAGGCGAGAGCATTTCCCGTTTCATTTGCCATTCAGGGGTGGTTCCTCGCCCCGCAAACCACACTTTCCCTTTTCCCGACTGGTTCAGTTCATCGAGTGTTTTCATTAACTTTTCGCTGTTTTTACGGGGCTGGATCTCATCAAATAATCCCGGCTGCGCTATACCCGATGGTGTGAAATCAGCCAGCATGACTCCAGCCTTCATATAGCGGTACCCTTCACGCCAGACATGGTTTAACGCTCTGCATGCTGCGGCAATAATGTCCCGGCTGTCCTGTGTAGGCAATGGAAGCTTTTCCACAGCGGCATTGCTGTAACAGGGTTCTTTTACTGCAAAGGGGGATGTCCGTACAAATGTCGTCACCTGCCGGCAATACTGACGCTCCCCACGTAGTTTCTCTGCGGCCCGCTCTGCATACTGAACAACAGCCTGGTGCATGGCATCTTTGTCTGTGATTCGTTCACCAAAACTGCGACTACAGACAATCTGCTGTTTTGCCGGTGGGGCTTCTTCCAGGGATATGCAGGACTCGCCGTTGAGTTCGCGTACCGTACGCTCAAGAATGACGCTGAAGTTTTTCCGGATGAATGCCGTGTTAGCCTGCGCCAGCTGCAGTGCTGTGTTAATACCCAGCGCATTCAGCTTTTCCGTCAGTCTGCGTCCTACTCCCCAGACCTCACCAACTGGCTGCAGCCCCAGTAGCTTCAAGATCCGATTACGGTTTTCTGCCGTCAGCGCGACCACACTGGAAAACTGTGGCCATTGCTTTGTTGCCCACTGTGCACTTTTAGCCAGCGTTTTTGTAGGCGCAATGCCCACCCCCATGGTGAGTCCTGTCCAGTTCTTTACCTGTTCCCTGAGCTGATGACCAAAAACCTCCGGAGAGATGCAACGGTTCACCCCCCGCAAATCAATGAACATTTCATCAATTGAGTAGGGCTCAACTGCGGGAGAAAGCGACTCCAGAACAGCCATAACCCGTTGGCTCATGCTGTGGTACAGCGCATAATTGCTGGAAAATACATGTATTTTCTTCTCCAGGCGCATTTGTCTCACCTGAAACCAGGGCTGCCCCATTCTGATGCCAAGGGCTTTTGCCTCCGGGCTGCGCGCGATCACACAGCCATCGTTATTGCTGAGTACGATGACCGGTTCGTTGCGAAGGTCCGGGCGGAAAACTTTTTCACATGAGGCGTAGAAACTGTTGATATCAGCCAGTGCAAACATCAGCGTAACTCCCGCGTCCTGTGTATCACGTGAGTGACAACACCAAAAATACAGATGTTTTCCGGATACAGTGTGCGGAACTCCGGGCTGTCTGAAACCGGCTCCAGTGCCGGGCGTGGGCGCAACAGCAGTCGTTTGACGGTGAACTCACCGTCGATCTCAGCGATAACGATGTCCCCGTGTTGTGGTTTTTCGGCCCTGTCCACTACCAGTAGATCACCATTCTGCACGCCAGCCTGGTCCATCGATTCACCGTTGGCGCGCAGAAAGAAGGTGGCTGCAGGTCTGCTGATGCAATAGCTGTTCAGATCCAGTTCCTGCTCAGCATAATCAGTGGCAGGCGAAGGAAAACCGGCCTGGCAACGATCGGCAAACAACGGTCGCACGTAACTGTCATCGCCTGAAGGGGCAGCCGGACGGTGATAAACGGTACTCATGCTGCAGGCAGCCAGCTGTCGTCCTGCCAGATTTCTTCCAGCAGAGACAGGATACGTTCTTTATCCTTGTCGTTGCGGGCTCCAGTGACAGATACAGACGGGGCGCTGCCCTGGTCTATACGCAGCCAGATTTCCGGGTAGTGTGGTTTCAGACGTTGTTCGATTTCATTCTGTAGCGCCTGAAGTGTGCCTGATTTGAGGTTTTTTGTGCTCTGGCGGTCGAAAAGAATTTCAATGCGGATCATGTTCTCATCTCCCTTTTCTTTTGCTGTATGTATATACAGTATTCTAATAACTGAATCCACACACAGTCAAATGTCATTATTGTGACTAAAAAACGCTCAATTCTCTGAGGGTGTGGCTGTATGCCTGCTGTGGATTGCTGTGTCCAGCTTATCCACAGCATTTTGTGCACGGTTCTGTGGACAAAATACCTGGTTACCCAGGCCGTGCCGGCACGTTAACCGGGCTGCATCCGATGCAAGTGTGTCGCTGTCGCCGGCCTCCTCACCCGGTCACGTTTCGTCGTTCCTCCTCCACGCGCTGCGGCTTCGGGGCCGCACCTGCATTCGTATGCGGTCGCCCGGTTACAGGTGCGGCACGGCCTGATGGAGGCCGCATGTAAGAGGAGAATTCCCATGCCAAACTGGTGCTCAAATCGTATGCATTTTTCTGGCGAACCGGCACAGATCGCTGAGATTAAACGACTGGCCAGCGGTGCAGTCACACCGTTTTATCGCCGCGCCACAAATGAAGGTATTCAGCTGTTTCTGGCCGGAAGTGCCGGACTTCTGCAGATCACTGAAAATATCCGCTCTGAGCAGTGCCCCGGAGTGACGGCTGCCGGACGTGGTGCTGTATCGACGGAAAATATCGCGTTCACCCGCTGGCTGACACACCTGCAGAACGGTACTGGACAGTGTCGCTGGGAAGGGTTACCGGATGATGTCAGGGAAACCATCACTGTGCATTTCACCGCAAAAAGAGGTGACTGGTGTGACATCTGGGGTAACGAGGATGTATCGGTGTGGTGGAACCGTCTGTGCGACAACGTAGTGCCGGAAAAAACCATGCCGTTTGACCTGCTGACGGTTTGGCCGACCCGCCTGGATGTTGAAGTGAATGGCTTTAACGGCGGTGTTCTGAACGGTGTTCCTTCTGCATATCACTGGTATACAGAACGGTATGGCGTGAAGTGGCCTTGTGGGTATGACCTGAATATCAGCAGTCAGGGGGAAAACTTCATTCAGGTAGATTTCGACACGCCGTGGTGTCAGCCGGAAAGCGACATTATTGCAGAATTAAGCCGCCGTTTCGGCTGCAAGCTGGAGCACTGGTACGCCGAACAGGGCTGCAATTTCTGCGGCTGGCAGCGATATGAGCGTGGAGAGCTCGTTGATGTGCTGTGGGGGGAACTTGAATGGTCTTCCCCGACAGATGACGATGAGCTGCGCGGAAGTCACCGCGCCGGAGTGGATAGTCGACAAGGTGGCGCATTACGGTGGATGAAGTATGACGGAGACGGGCGGGCAACCGCCCGTTTCTTTTCCGACAAAGGATGTCGCTGTGCTCCTCTTTTTACTGCGCCGGCTGACGCGGCGCGGCAGGAACGCTGCCTGTGGTCAGTGTCCCGCGTCCGGCGAGCACGGGACGGGCGCTTTACCGCTCCCGGCTGGCGTCGGTGACCGTGTACGCCAGCCCGTCGCCCTTTTCTGATGAATGCCCTTCAAGCCGCTTTCGCGGCATATCCTCGCCGTCAAAAAGACGACGGCTGCGGTATTCCACGGTCGGCCTGACCCGTTACCGGACGCGGTGAACAGCCCACAGGCAGCGGGGAACGGGCGCCACAGGGGCGCCCTCCCGGTGCCCTCTGTAAGAGAAGGAGTTTCGTATGTCCCGTTTTATCCTGGGTGACTGCGTGCGTGTTATGGCCACGTTTCCGGGCAATGCTGTCGATTTCATCCTTACTGACCCGCCATATCTCGTCGGTTTTCGTGACCGACAGGGGCGTACCATCGCCGGCGATAAAACCGATGAATGGCTGCAACCGGCCTGTAATGAAATGTACCGCGTGCTGAAAAAAGACGCGCTGATGGTGAGCTTCTACGGCTGGAACCGCGTCGATCGCTTTATGGCCGCCTGGAAAAATGCGGGATTCAGCGTGGTTGGCCACCTGGTGTTTACCAAAACCTACACATCGAAGGCCGCATATGTGGGCTATCGCCACGAATGCGCCTACATCCTGGCAAAAGGCCGTCCGGCGCTGCCTCAGAAGCCATTGCCCGACGTGCTGGGCTGGAAATATTCAGGCAATCGCCATCACCCGACGGAAAAGCCCGTTACCAGCCTGCAACCACTGATTGAGAGCTTCACACATCCGAACGCGATTGTGCTGGACCCGTTTGCAGGCAGCGGCTCAACCTGCGTGGCCGCCCTTCAGTCCGGACGCCGGTATATCGGTATCGAGCTGCTTGAACAGTATCACCGTGCCGGACAGCAACGACTGGCCGCCGTACAACGGGCCATGCAGCAGGGGGCTGCAAATGATAACTGGTTTGAACCGGAGGCAGCATGACGAATTACAGCGGATTCGAAGATATGCGTGAACAGGTGGCGGAACTGGCCAATACCATGTGCGACCTGCGCACAACCATGAATGAGATGGAGCAGCGGTACAGCGATGCTGACACCCTCCCGGAACGTCTGGTGCGCCAGACGCTCTTTCGCGCCAGCCACCTGTTTATGAAGGCATATAACGAAATTCTGGAACTGGATTACTGCTTCAAAGATTGAGAGGGAGACGAAATGTACGGAACATGCGAAACGCTCTGCCGGGAGCTGGCAGCAAAGTATCCGGGAGACACACCGCTGATGTTGGTTGTCTGGTCCCCGGAAGAGATTCAGGCCCTCGCAGACGGAATGGATATTTCCCTGTCCGATCATGAAATCAGGACTGTCCTGGCGCGCCTGGAGGACATCCCGGAAGACCAGCGGATTGAATCCGGTATTTCTTCCGCCGCGGTGATGGAGATTATCAGCAACGTGAGTGAAAACCGCCAGGTGACCGTCCCTGCTGAACTGCTGGCGTCCCTGATTCAGACCGCTGAACAGGCACTGTGGAAGCGTGAATGGGCCGCCCGTGATAACGGCCTCGCCGTCCCGGAATGCGTCACCCGCCGTCAGGCGGTGATTAATCAGGCCCGCACCCTGCTGAAAAACAACACACACGAAAACGACTGATGTTATCGCCGCCTGCGGGCGGCGATACAGGGAGAACGATTAATCATGAACGAAAACACAACTCTGAATGCACTGATTTGTCGTCACGCCCGCGACCTGCTGCTGGCGCAGGGCTGGCCGGAAGAGACTGATGTTGATCAGCGAGATCCGCAGAACTATCCGGGCTGGATCAGCATTTACGTGCGGCTGGATGCGCCCCGGCTGGCGACGTTGCTCGTCAACCTCCACGATTGCGTACTGCCGCCGGTCCTGGCTTCCGCCATTCACAAACTGACCGGAACCGGAGCGGAACTTGTTCTGTCCGGCAGCCAGTGGCAGGCGCTGCCGGTACTTCCGGCAGACGGAACGCAGGTGTCTTTCCCGTATGCCGGTGAGTGGCTGGCAGAAGACGAAATCAGGGCAGTTCTTGATGCGGTGTGCGATGCGGTACGCACTGTCAGTTGCCGGGTGGCAGAAGATGCGCGGCGTATCCGGGCGGCGCTGACCACAACCGGGCAGACGTTGCTGACCCGCCAGACCCGCCGCTTTCGCCTGGTGGTGAAGGAAAGCGATCACCCCTGCTGGCTCGATGAAGATGACGAAAACCTGCCTGTGGTGCTCGATGCCATTCTGAACCGGGGCGCACGTTTTTCGGCGGTGGAAATGTATCTGGTCAGTGAGTGTGTGGAGCATATCCTGGCCAGTGGGCTGGCCTGCGATGTGCTGCGTATACCGGATGAACCGCCCCGCCGCTGGTTTGACCGTGATGTTCTGCGGGAGGTGGTCCGGGAAGCCCGGGCCGGAATCCGCAGCATGGCGGATGCCCTGGCAAAAATCCGGAAATGATGACGTTGGCGGGGTAAATCCCCGCCTTTTTCCTGCCGGTCCCCGGACAGAGCACAAAGGAAGTCGCCGCCGGCTCCGCTTTACCCGGCCATGCAGGGCATGGCCTTGTGGGTTTTCAGTTATGTGACCGCCGTGTCGTGTGCGGGCAGTGCCGTGCCTCCATCTTAGCCGGGCAGGCGGGGATGCAAGGGTAAAATGAACGCGGCGGTCACCCGGTCCCTCCTCCCCGTCTGCCGTGATTTTCCGGCCGGCCGTCCGCGAAAACGCGCCCGTCCCCTTCAACTCCCGCCAGCCGTGTGCGTCAGGCTGCGGCTTCCCTTGCGCCCCTGCATCCCCGCCTTATCGCCCGGCTTTTATGGAGGCACGGCACCGCCCGGTGTCGCGGAATATGTGAACAACGGAGGAAAACATCATGCAATATGCGAAACCTGTCACTCTGAACGTTGAAGAGTGCGATCGTCAGTCTTTTCTGCCTTACCTGTTTGGCCAGGATTTTCTGTATGCCGAAGCGTCTGTATACGCGCTGGCGAAACAAATGATGCCGGAATATGAAGGCGGATTCTGGCACTTCATTCGCCTGCCGGACGGTGGCGGTTACATGATGCCGGATGGCGACCGTTTTCATCTGGTCAACGGTGAAAACTGGTTTGACCGTACCGTGAGTGCCGATGCCGCAGGTATCATTCTGACTTCCCTTGTGATTAACCGTCAGTTGTGGCTGTACCACGACAGCGGGGATGCAGGGCTGACACACCTGTACAGGATGCGTGATGCGCAGTTGTGGAGCCACATCGAATTTCACCCCGAATGCAACGCGATTTACGCGGCACTGGACTGATTAACGGACGGGGCGGCAATGCCGCCCCTGTGAAGGAGGCGAAGAAAAATGAACATCAGCACGGAAACCCGCGAAATTCTGCGTAATTACAAAGCCGTGATTAATGCGCGGCGTCGTGAAATGGGGCAGAAACCGCTTACCACCGCGCAGATTGTTGATGAAATCTGCGATTTTGTGGTGAATCAGCAGGCGGTTTTCCTGGGCGGTCACTACATCTTACAGGGCAGCAGAAACAGGTGATACAGGGCAGACGGTGGAGGCCGCCTGTCAGCCCGCGCGAAAACCCCTGGCAGGCTGACGCCTGCCGGAAGGGAAGCGGGCCACGCTGACGCGTCGCCCGTTACCCTTCCCGTTTGTGATGCGTCAGGAATGTTTTTTCCTGATGTTATATTTCTGTGGTTACTGTGCTTGTTACTGTTGTTGTTCTTCCTGTTCCTTCCTTTCTTCTCCTGTTTATGGCTTTTCCGGGCGTCCCCCTGGCGGGGCGGGCTGTCGTGAACGGAGCCAGCGAAGCTGTCTCCGCCCTGACGGGCTTCCATCCCTGATGCAAAACCCCGGGTTTGCAGCGACCGGAACGGTCGCGCCACCCTTGTCGCGCCGTGGCCTGCGCTCCTGGCATCCCGGCAAAAGGCCGCCGGGATGTAAGGGGCAACGCCGTTTCGCGCACGCGCTCTTCGTCGTTGCGGCGGGTCCCTGCCCGTTGTTATGTCCGGTGCCATTCACCTGTTTAAGCCCCTGTCGCCGGGGGCAAAGACAGCCACAACCGTCTCCGCCAGTCCAGGGGTGAAATGTACATCCCGCAAAACTTTTTTCCCAAAAGCAGGCAAAAACTTTTGCGGTCTGCCCCCGGACAGTCGTTTCTGGCCGTGGCAGTGATGCCCCTTGCGGCGAAGGTTCTCAAACGGGTGAAGTTCATACCACAGGGAATACAGCAGCAGGTTCCCGCGAAACGTCAAAACCGCGGCTCCCGAAACTCAACGGGTGATGTTCTTTAAAAATCAGGATTTATTTCAGGCTCCGGCAATACGCATTTATTTGTTCTGTCAGTCATCCGGCTGGCAGGTAATGAGAACGCAGGAACAGAAGGAGGAAAACACCGGAGAACGTCAGACGCAGATATGAAAAAAGCAGGTCAGGGACCTGCTTAATCCACGCCGTAAGAATTGTGCGACCAATTTTGACGGCATTGTTAACCAATTTGTCATAAGGAATCAATTTATGACTGTAAGCATTGTTTCACCTTCCGCAGCGGCTGTAAAGCCCCGCCGTCATCCCCGTTTCAGACGCGAAGACATCCCCGCCATGAAAAACACGGCTTTCGGGCAGGTGCTCCGCACACTCGAACTGAAACGCGCTTTTAACTGATGAGGTGAGCCGCCCCGCGAGGGGCGGCAACAGACGGAAGGAGAACATTTTATGACATTAACAGCAATCACCATGACCGCCCCGGAAGCCGCCAGCCCTGTGCAGATGTACCGCGCGACCTACTCACCGGATGACAACAAACTGCGCCTGTATGCCGCGTCACGTCTTGACCAGGAAACGTATAAAAAAGTGCATGATGCCGGTTTCCGCTGGGCACCCAAACAGGCGCTGTTTGTCGCGCCGGCCTGGACACCGGGCCGGGAAGACGTGCTCCTCTCACTTGCCGGAGAGATTGAGGATGAAGACAGCACGCTCGCTGGCGTCGTATCAGGAAAATTGAAGCCGATTTGCGCAAGTCTGAAAAGACCATCGCACAGTCGCAGAAATATCTGACGATGTGGCAGGCTGAATCGCTGGATCTGAATATGGCAAAACTTATCAGCAGTCATGACCATATCAGCGCCTGTTTCCCGCTGGATAAGTACCCGCGCCCGGCAGAAAAAAGTCAGTATGAAGGGAGCAGATCGTTATGGTCGGCTCTGGATGATGACATCATCACCACGGAGCAGGCCCGCGAAATTGCGATCCGCTGCCATGAACGGCAGATCCAGCATCAGCAACGGTGGGTTAACCACTATCAGAACCGCCTGATTTATGAGCGTGCCATGCTGGACGAAAGCGGCGGCGTGGTTACCCGGACACAGGATTTTGAACCGGGCGGGCAGGTTTTCAGCCGGGGCGAGTGGCTGACCATCATCCGCGTGAACAAAAGCAACGGGGCGGTGAGTTCAGTTACAACGGCGAATTACAGTTTTCTCGGGTACAGCGGCACGATGAAAGTGACGCCCGATCGCATCACGGACTACAAAGCACCATCGGCAGAAGAGGCTGCCGTCGCCAGTCAGGCCGCGAAGCGTCCCCCGGTAGTCAACTATCCGGGGGAAGGTTTCCGGGAAATGACAAAGGCACAGTGGGCCGCCCTGCCCCGGGACTGTAAGGCCGTGCGCAGTGTGGCAGAAGCAGAAGACCACGGGGCATACCGCTACCGCCGCACAATGGACAATAATTTCCGCCTGGTGAATGTGTATATCACCGACATGAAAATCACGGAAATCCCACAGAAATAAGGTATATCCCCCGGGGAAAATCCCCGGGGGATGACGGAGATAATGACATGCACAGTCAGTTAAGAGAACGTATCAGGCTGATGCGCGCAAGGCTGGATAATGCTGCGCCGGTTGCTGAAATCCGGGCTGAATCTCAGCTCTTTGTGACACCTGCCACGGTCTGTGATCGCCTGGTGACGCTGGCGGAGATCAGCAACCATGATCACATTCTGGAACCCTCTGCCGGCACCGGGGCCATACTGCGGGCGATTCGGGATACCGTGCCAGTGGCCATGTGTGATGCGGTGGAAATCAACAACGGGCTGGTCCGGTATCTGCGGGAAAATTTTAACGGTGTCAGGGTTCAGTGTGGCGACTTCATGGAATGGCAGCCGGTGCAGTATTACAGCCGGGTTATCATGAATCCGCCGTTCAGCCACGGGCAGGATATCCGGCATATCCTGCGGGCCTTTTCCCTGTTGCGTCCGGGTGGCGTGCTGGTTGCCGTCTGTCTGAACGGGCCGCGCCAGCAGGAGAAGCTGTTACCGTTTTCTGACGTCCGCGAGGAGCTGCCACGCGGCACGTTTGCTTATACCCGTGTTCCGACGATGATTATTCGTCTGCGTGCCTGATGGCTCCGGGCAGGCGGGAGGATAAATGCCCGTCTGCCCGCGCCGGGAAAAGACCGCGCGCCGGTGGCGCTGAAAGGGGCCGCGCTCACGCGCCGCCCCTTTCATTGTGCACAGAAAACCCCCAGTTAGGCTGGGGGTTCCGGAAAGCTTTCAGCTTTAAGCCAGTTATTAAAACCCCTTTTGATTTGTTAAAACACCTTGCGGTCTGGCAACTGCAAGTGTCAAACAAGAAATCAAAAGGGGGTCCCAATGGGGAACGAAAAGAGCTTAGCGCACACCCGATGGAACTGTAAATATCACATAGTTTTTGCGCCAAAATACCGAAGACAGGTGTTCTACAGAGAGAAGCGTAGAGCAATAGGCAGTATTTTGAGAAAGCTGTGTGAGTGGAAAAGTGTACGGATTCTGGAAGCTGAATGCTGTGCAGATCATATCCATATGCTTGTGGAGATCCCGCCCAAAATGAGCGTATCCGGCTTTATGGGATATCTGAAAGGGAAAAGCAGTCTGATGCTTTACGAGCAGTTTGGTGATTTGAAATTCAAATACAGGAACAGGGAGTTCTGGTGCAGAGGGTACTACGTCGATACGGTGGGTAAGAACACGGCGAAGATACAGGATTACATAAAGCACCAGCTTGAAGAGGATAAAATGGGAGAGCAGTTATCGATTCCCTATCCGGGCAGCCCGTTTACGGGCCGTAAGTAACGAAGTTGGATGCAAATGTCAGATCGTGTGCGCCTGTTAGGGCGCGGCTGGTAAGAGAGCCTTATAGGCGCATTTGAAAAACCTCCGGCTATGCCGGAGGATATTTATTACGCGGACGTTCTGCTGTGGGCTTCAGACCTGTCATTTGCCTGTTACTGATGATGTTGTTGTTCCTGCTACTGCTACTGCTACTGTTCTTCTTTTTTCTGCTGCTCTGATTACTGTCTGTTTTGTTGTTCTCCTGCTTATGCCTTTTCCGGGCGTCCCCCTGGCGGGGCGGGCTGTCGTGAACGGAGCCTGCGAAGCTGTCTCCGCCCTGGCGGGCTTCCATCCCTGACGCAAAACCCCGGGTTTGCAG